>Ga0194047_10000416_pt1 | contig 28915 bp, 44 predicted proteins | sample JunL225m_MetaG_2_FD_160070 | JGI IMG/M metagenome (GOLD analysis project Ga0194047, IMG submission 160070) | Anoxic zone freshwater microbial communities from boreal shield lake in IISD Experimental Lakes Area, Ontario, Canada - Jun2016-L221-5m | ecosystem: Environmental > Aquatic > Freshwater... | reverse complement strand
CCGCTATATGCGTTTTTTGTCCCTGGTGGTTCTGTACCCATTATTGGCTTTGCAGATATTTCAGGAACACCATTAACTTGCGCTGCGTTGTCTGGAACAAATATTCAACTTAATGGTATGTCATTTACATAAAAATTAATAAAATAGTAAAAAAAGAAAGCTGACATGGATTCCCAAACAATCATAAATACTGCCATTGCTTTAGTCGGCTTTCTTGGTGGCTGGATATTAAAGGTTATTTGGGAAGGTGTTAAAGAGCTACAAGTAGTTGATAAACTATTGACTGAAAAAGTTAATACTATTGAGATTTTAATAGCTGGTAACTATATGTCTAAGCAAGACTTTGACAAGATTGCTGCTGCTATCTTTGCCAAATTAGACAAAATAGAAGATAAGCTAGACCGTAAGGTAGACAAATGAAATGCTATCAATCAAAAACAATGTGGTTTTCTGTAGCCCTTGTTATTTTTGGTGCTTTATTAGATTACCTTCCAGCACTACAGTCCATTATTGACCCTAAATACTATGGGATTATCTTTTCCTCAGTAGGCGTTATCGTAGCGATTCTTAGGTATGTTACTAAAGAGCCTATTCATCCATGAATCTTTACGCTATTTACGCATTAGTAGCTATTAGCCTATTTTGCGGTGGATTTGTTAGCGGATGTCAGCATCAACAAACTGCTCAAGAAAAATCCATTAGAGATAAAGAACATCAATATCAATCGGATGCTGATTTAATAAGGATACAAAAAGATGCCCAAATTAAAGTTATTAATACTCAGCTTGTTAATGCCATTAGCAGCTTGCGTAGCCGTTCCAGTAACGCCACAAAAACCGTCAATGGACAGGATTGCAACGGAACAACCCTTTCTGCCCCCGATGCTGAATTTCTTGTCAGGGAAGCAGCAAGAGCCGACCAAATAAGAGTTGGATTACAGGCTTGTTATAACCAATACGATGCTATTAAATGAGCTTATTAATACTTGAAAAGCTAAGTAAACTAGGTATTGAAGATAAGTGGCTTCAACCTTTAAACGATACTTTTGCCAAATACGACATATCTACAGCTAAAAGACAGGCTTGTTTTCTAGGTCAAGCGATGCACGAATCAGGTAACTTTAAGAATCTTGAAGAAAATCTAAATTATTCAGCTTTAGGTCTTATGAAAACATGGCCTAGCCGATTCCCTGATTTAGATACAGCAGATAAATACGCTCACAATCCTGAAAAGATAGCTAATAAAGTCTATGCTGGTCGTATGGGAAACATTGAAGAAGGCGATGGATATGCCTTTAGAGGCAGGGGAATCTTTCAGCTAACAGGTAGAGAAAACTATGCTAATTTCGGACATAATGCTGCTGTGGATGTTCTTAGTAATCCTAATTTGCTGTCTACTCCTGAATATGCGACTTTAAGCGCAGCTTGGTATTGGAACAAGCGGTCACTTAATCAATACGCTGATGTAATGGATGTAGAGTCCTTAACCAAGCGTATCAATGGTGGAACAATAGGACTTGATAACCGTAAAGCTCAGATTAACAAAGTCCTAGATATTATTGCTTAATTACTTGCTAAGTCCTGAAGCTAGTCGATTCGCTTTAAAAAGGTAGTCATTTCTAGTAGTAGAAGGTGCAATCCAACCGTAGGCTTTCCAAATCTTCTGTACATCACTTCCTGATGAATACTTAAAAGTGCTTTTGGTAGCTATTGCTAGTTTTTCGTTTTCCATAGTTTCCTCAACATTGATAGTTAATGAACCGTCTTTTTCCTCATAAATACCATAAAACGGAATGGGATGCTCTAACTCAGATAGTGTAAAAGTTGCCATTATTTCTCCTAAACAGTAGATTTTTCAATAAAACGGTTATTAGCTTGATTAGTGCGCCAAATATCGACTCTGAGCTGTGCTCCTATAAGTTGATACCTGAGTGTCTCCTCTATCTCAATCGCCTCTCTAAGACCCTTTAAAAGCTCTTGGTACTCGGTTCTAGCATAAGCGTCTCGCTCTTGTGCTGCCATAGTCTCAACTCCAGCACAAAAAGCCTCTTGCATAAGTAATGCTTTTTTTGACTTTCTAAACTCCTCTAGGTAGATTCTTTCTGATTTCGCCTTTGCGAATAATTTAGCGTTTTTAAGTAGGAAATCTACTGCTGCATTAGGGTTAATTTCTTCCATGTTTTCCTCAATTCAAAGAATTTTTGATTGTTGATAAGACTTCTTCTTTTTCTTTTAATACCAGCTCTACATTCGATTGCTGCATTTCCATTAACTCTAGGTATAAACCCTTATCTTCTTTTAAATCCTGATACAACTTCAGCAGCTCATCACCATTCTTAATAATCTGTCTTGAATGAATGTTGTAGCCACTTAAATCAATGGTCTTTTGGCAGCGATAGTCATAGACCAAAAGCGTGTTATTCATCAAACACTCGTAAAAGCGGTTTGCCATAAAAGCGTAGTTTTCATGCGTATGCTCATCTTCAAAGTAAATAGACAGCATGAAGTCTTTAAGTCTTAGACCTACTGGTTCAAACAAATCGCACTTAGAACCATCCCAAACCAGCTTTTCTATAAACTTAGCGGTAATACCTGCTGATTGGTATTTCAGGTGATTTCTACGGTTAGAACTGAGACGGTAAGAGACATTGTTGTAGTCTTTCATGTCTTTAATACGGTTCTTTCTAAATGTTCCGTAGTACAGAATCTCGTCTTTAGATTGATTGTCTTTAGTTTCTAGGTACTTGCTTTCGTCAAACACCAAAGTATTGAGATTGACCGTATACCAGTTATTAATCCAATCATTTAAGGTCTTTTCGTGTACTTTCTTGCCTAGAATCCAGCCTCTATAACCTGAACGAGGATTGTTGCAAATCATGTCGTACTGTTTGCTGTATTTGACAGTCCATTTTCTGAGCAAAATGTTATCTTCAACATCGTGGTCATTCATCATCCAAAACACTTTAGCGTCAGGATTTCGGTCAAGAATCTCCAAATAAGCGTTGTATTTCATGTATGGAGACGCATAGACGCAGATAATTGCATCGTAAGACTTGTCTATAACGCTAGGAATATGCTCTGCATGACTAATGAAGTCGCAGCCTAAGTAATCCCTTAATATCACAGCGTTTTTGACATGAACCATTGTGTAATTAGACTTAATCTCTCTTTTTTCACAAGACTCAATGATGAGAGTTTTCAAAATGGCGCATCCTCAAAGACAACTTTAACTCTAGGTATCTTTACCTTAACAAAGCTCCAACCGTTCCTAATGCCAACAATCTCTTTGGCTTCTTGCAAAGAACGCACTTTACGCATCAATTCACCTAATTCATCGTATATGTAGTATCTAAACATCACTTATCAGCCTTTAAAGTTAATCTTGTCTAGGTAATGATTTCCTACATCCATGTCTTTAGGCATAGGAATACCATCATCGTCAATTACAAAAGTGCGCTTATCCAGCTCTCCGATGATGTTTTTACGAGTTTTAAGCAAGTTCTTAGGACTATGCAACTCAGTTAATCCCATTTCAAACAACAACTCAGATACCTTCTTATCGGCTAAAGCAAAAAAAGTAGTCTTGTTATTGCCTTTAAAGAACTTCTCAGGATTGGTACACATATCGAAAAGATTGCGTAACTTGTCGTTTTGATGGATTCGTACCGTTACTTGGTCATTCTTGCTAGGTTTAAGACCAAAGTGGAATCGGCAGTAAAACTTGCTTTCTCCGTTAGTTCCAGCAGACAAAGTACCTGTTAATCCACAACCATAGGCAGAACAATTTAAAGGCTGCGCTTGTGATGGATTTTCTTCTTGTCTCTCAGTCTTAACAAATCCTTTTTTAAATTGGCTCATTTGTTGTAGTTCCCATCTATGATTTTTTGAAAGTTTGCTGGTAAAAGAATCCATTGAAGGTCAGGTTTCCAAGACCTATCTTTAGACTCAAAGCCTTCTGCTAGTTTTGTATCTGTAGCGATATAACTAAAGAAACCATCCCACCATTCAATTCCATCTTCTTTTGTTTTATAGCCGTCAGGAGAGTATTGAGACGGTTTAGAGGCTTGAATCCATCTGCTTTTCATATTGGCTTGTCTTGAACCTTCCCAAGTTCTAGGCTGCGTTAAATGAGGCAAGTGCTTTTTCCATAAAAGTAAAAGAGAATCATAAGGACATGGGGGAAACTTAGTTTCACCTATTAAGGGTTTTATATTGGTTATTGGTTCTTGGTTAATGGTTAATGGTTCTTGGTTCTTGGTTAGGAGCTGATTCGGTTCTGATTTCAGTTCTGATTTCAGAGCTGTTATCTTCTCTGATTTGATTCTGTTTGCGTTCCGAGCAGAGTCAGCTTTCAAGTGATATTTAGCTATTTCACCATCACAACGCTTAGAAACCCAAAACTCACCTTCTTTCTCAAAAAATGTCTCCAAAATGTATTGAACATCAGAGCTGAAATCAGACATTCCAATACGCCTAGCTATCAGGGAAGGCTCACCTTTTAAAGGACTTTCATCTAAGTAATACTGGTCAATCAACCTTCTATAGGCTAAATCTTCCATAAAACTCAAATTTCTAGTATGAGCTGCGTAATCCCCTATGTGAAAAGGGTAAAAATTCATCTCAATCCTTCTTAAAAAGGTCAGGTCTAAGCATTTCTCTAGTCAAACGCAGCTCCGAAAGCTCCTCAATTTGGCGTAAATACTTAAATGGAATCTTGGTAGAGTTCCATAAATAAATGGTTTGAGGCTTGATTCCTAGCTTCTCAGCAAGGTTTATTAAGCTGCCAAACTCAATTTTTAATAAATCTGATGGGTTCATAAGTTCTCCTTTTCCGCTATCATATACCTAAAATATGGGAAAATACACCTATTAGGGAAAGTCCCTATAAAAAAACTATATGAACCTATATTTTTCGTGTATAGTGGAGTCTAGTTCAACAGTAAAGGAGTAAGTGATGAAAACAGCAATAATCGAATGGGTAGGCGTAATTCTTCTAGGTATTCTTTTAGGCGCAATGTTCGCCTTTGGAGCTTAATCATGGGAATGAACAGAGCTGATGCCTACTACGAACCTAATGACTATGATGACCGTTCCGATGAAATTGAAGAACGCACATGGGAACTTCTCAAAATCGGTGGCAAATTTGACTACAGAACTTCAGGTGCTATTTCTGAGGCTCTTAGTGAAATGGGTGTAAACGATTCCAAAGCCTTGCAAGATGTTATAGATACAGGCGATTACGAGCAAATCGGTAGAAAAATAGTAATGATGGCTATGGATTACATGGAACATCATGCTAAAGAAGTAGCAGAATTTGAAATTAACGACTAAGGAGCAAGTGATGAGTTATTTAGAACTACGCAAGATTAATGTAAATGAGCATACAGAAAAGAAAGGTAAATTTACCTACCTTTCATGGGCTTGGGCAGTAGACCAGCTCTTACAAGCTGACCCAATGGCAACATGGGATTACCAAGCTCCAATGGCTTTTGGTGACACTTTAATGGTCTTTTGCTCAGTAGCAGCTTTTGGCAAAACCATGACAGCTCAGTTACCTGTCTTAAATCCTCAAAACAAAGCTATTTCCAATCCTGATGCTTTTGCTGTCAATACAGCTATGCAACGCTGCCTAGCTAAAGCTATTGCCCTGCATGGTATTGGCTTGTATATCTACGCTGGTGAGGATATTCCTGATGAACCAACGCCTGACTTAACAGCAGACGCTAATTTATGGGTAGATTCCATCAAAAACTGCACAACTATTGACCAGCTTAAAGATGTATATGGAAAAGCCTATGCTGCCGTAGCTAAAGATAAAAACGCAGTTCAGTTGATTGCTAACGCTAAAGACTTGAAAAAAGGAGAATTTGCATGATTGAACAGGGAACTCCTGAATGGCATGAACTCCGTAGAGGCAAAGTAACAGCTTCTAGGGTAGCTGACATACTCGCAAAGACAAAAACAGGTACTTCAGTTAGTCGGCAAAACTATCTGATTGAGCTTGCCTTGCAGCGAACTACAAAGACCATAGAACCATCATATACCAATGCTGCTATGGAATGGGGAACAGCTACAGAGCCTCAAGCAAGGGTAGCTTATGAAGTCAGTACCAATAACTTTGTAGACCAAGTTCCATTTATTGACCATCCTAAGATTCAAGGATTTGGATGCTCACCTGATGGATTAGTAGGAGCTGATGGACTTTTAGAGATTAAATGTCCTAACTCTGCTACGCATTGGGAATACTTTAAAGCTAAAGAGCCACCTAAAAAATACTTTATTCAGATGCAAGCTCAAATGTCGGTAACTGGAGCGAAATGGTGCGACTTTGTATCTTTTGACCCTCGTATGCCTGAACGCAGTCAGCTTTTGATTGTCAAAATTCCTAGAGACGCAGAGTTTATTTTGTACATGGAAGCAGAAATCAATCAGTTTTTAGAAGAAGTATCTACAGAAGTTAAATTAATGGAGAATCAATAATGGCTATCACTCATTTTGTAAAAGCAGCAGTTTCAGAGTACCAAGACAAAGAAGGAGCGACTAAAAAGCGTTATCAGTCGATTGGCGTAATCATGGAAACCAAACATGGATTAATGCTTAAACTGGAAATATTGCCTTTATATGCAATAAAAGAAGGCGGTCTACTAGCTTACTTAAATCCACCTGAAGATAAAGCTATTCCTACTCAACAAGTTTCTAAGGAGTTTAAAGATGATGTTCCATTCTAAACTATTGATTTTATTAGCTTTTGTTGGTACTGCACAAGCTCAAACTTATGTAATATCAACTCCTCAAGGCTATCAAGCTGGAGTTATACAGGTACAAGGTAATCAAGCTACAGTCGTTAATAACGCTGGTTATCCTGTACAGAACATTACTGTCTATCCGAACCAAGTCGTAACGCCTTCAGGTTATGCGATTGGAACGCCTAGCTATACAGTCCCATCTACACCTATGTCTCCACCTTCACCAAGAGTATTGCAATGAACAATGAACCAGTAGCGTGGATGCTTGCAGACAAAGAAGCGGAACATATCCGTAGCATTATGGCGGTGCAACATGATTTTGTGCCTAAAGGATGCATTGAAATTCCACTTTACACCCATCCAATAAAGACACTAACAGATGAGAAAATGCTTGAAGTTTATAAAAAAGTTTTCAATAAAAAAAATGAATTCAAAGAAAACTTAAAAAGAAGAAGTTACTTTGAATTTGCTAGAGCAATACTAAGAAAGGCATCCGAATGAACCAAGAATTTTTAAAACAGTTATTTGATTACAAAGATGGCAAGTTACATTGGAAAGAAAGCCCAAGTCGTAATGTAAAAGCTGGTGATGTTGCTGGGCATTTTGGTAATCGTAGGTATGCCCAAATCCGCATTAACGGCAAATACTATTTAAAACATAGGCTTGTGTATATGTACCATCATGGGCATTTACCGCCTGAACCATTGGTGATTGACCATATAAACCGCAATAGGTTTGATAACAACATTGAAAATCTTAGGGCAGTTACAAAGTCAGAAAATCAGCGTAACAATAAATTTAAGGCACAAGAGAAATGATACCTGAGCAGGACATTTACGATTTCTATATGGCTAAAGCAACTACTCCAATACCAAATCGTTTTCAGAGCTATTTAAAGAAGTTCAGGAAGATTGAACAATTTATTAGAGAACATGATAAGAAATGAAAAATGACTGACATAGTTCTTAGTCCTTCTGAAATCCAAATGGCTGCTTTTGTAGGATGTCAAAGAGCTGTACAAAACATCCAAAACAAGGAGACATACAGCGTTTCAGGTGAAAAGGTCGATGACTTTTGGCAAAGAATGATAGGTGGTGCTTTAGCTGAGGCTGCTTTTGCTAAACACCTAAACCTGTATTGGTGGAAGGGAGCTAAAAATACTCCTGATGTAGGAGAATTTGAAATAAGAACAACTCCTTATGCCAATGGAGATTTGCATATAAAGCCTAATGACCCTGAAGATAAGCAGTTTTATCTACTTACAGGAGCTAATGGAACATATAAAATCAGAGGATGGTATACAGCTAAAGAAGCTAAATTACATCCTGAATGGTTATATTCCAAAAAAGAAGGTAGAGAAAAGCAATATTGGATTCCTCAAACAAGCCTACATGACTAAAAATGAAAAAGAACGATACAGAAAAATTGCAGAAATTGGGTGCATATTGTGTTACACACAAGGAAACGAAGGTACGGAATGTGAAATCCACCATATACGCAGAGCAGGTCAGCGAAAAACAGCTCCCACTATCGGACTCTGCCCAATTCACCATAGATTCCATCTTGGTATTCACCAGCTTGGGCGTAGAGCTTGGGAATCTACTCACTCAACGACAGAGGAAACTTTGCTTGAACTCACCAATCGGTTACTAAATGTTGGTGCTTAACCTTCCACTTCCTCCTTCAATCAACCATTATTGGGGAACGCATGGTCATAGAAGGTATGTATCTAAAGCTGGTGTAGCCTTTAAAGAAGCTGTTTCAGATTATGTAGCTGAGTATGCAGTACCGAAGTTAGGAACTGCAAGACTAGAGTTTCAAGTGACTTTATATCCTAGAGACCGTAGAAAACAAGACATAGATAACAGAATTAAGGCTTTATGGGATGCTTTAGCTGATGCTGGAGTTTTTGATAATGACGAGCAAATTGATGTATTAATCGTGCATCGTGGAGAGATTAAAAAAGGTGGTGGATGTTTGGTTTATATTGATATAATTGACGAAAAGCAAAGCCCTTAAAGGTCGGTAAACCAATAAGGGCTTTTAGCCAAACTGCTTGTGAAGGAGTATTTTGGCTAAGTTAATTTTATATTAAAAAGGAAGTGATATGAATGAAAATGTTGCTATGTTTGTTGCTACTCTGTTTCATAGCGGTACAAATACTCACTTCTTTCATTTATCCACTAATTCTTACGCACAGCATAAGGCTTTGGGCAATTTCTATGAAGCTATCATAGAGCTTGCAGATGACTACGCAGAAGCCTATATGGGCAGATACGAGCAGTTAAAGTCGTTTCCAAGTACCTACCATCTTCCTAAAGACCCTTTAAAGTACCTAGAGTCATTAAAGACTTTTGTAGATGAAGCCAATAAAGACCTTCCTAAAGAACAAGAATTGGTCAATATCGTAGCTGAAATCCAGCAACTCATAGATTCAACGCTATACAAACTACGCTTTCTTAAATAATGCAGCTCGTAGGCTTATCTGCTCTTGAGTATGATGAGCAATACTATGCAGAGCATAAAGATGCCGACCTTGATTACTTAGGTCATGGTTACTGGCAAGAAGAATACGCTAAGATGGTATCTAAGGGTTTACGAGTAGGTTCAACAGTATTTGATGGTGGATGTGCTTGTGGTTCAATATTAACTGGATTCAAAAAGCTAGGATTTAAGACGATAGGTATGGATTTATCGGCTTATATGATTGAGCTAGGAACTGAGCATTTTGACAACGATGAGCTAATTTGTGGCTCACTTACCAAAATACCATTGGAGGACAACTCTGTAGATTTAGTACATTCTGCTCAAGTGTTAGAGCATATTCCTGAAGAACTCATGGAAGATATTGTGAGTGAGTTTGAGCGTATTTTGAAGCCAAACGGCAAGATATTCCTATGCTTAGACGCTATCAGAGACGGTGAAACCAAAGAAATGTACATGGGAGACCCTACTCATGTAAACATACAACCTATTGAATATTGGGCTAAATTATTTAAAAAAGGTAATTTACTATTCGATGTTCAGAGTTATAATAATTTTGTGCGCTCTGAGTTTAAGCCAACAGCAGAAGTAGATGCTAACTTCTTTGAGGCTTATCCGTATTGGAGCGTGTTTACTCTTATTAAGGAATAGATATGCCACTCGATAAAAGCGGAAGCGCACAATCAGTCGGAAAAAACATTAAAGCCGAAGAAAAAGCTGGAAAGCCTAAAAAACAGGCACTAGCGATTGCACTTAATACAGAGCGTGAATATGCTAAAGGCAGCCGAAAAGCTAAATTAGAAGCTACCTATGACAAATATGTAAAGGAGAAAGAATAATGGCTGCAAATCTCCCTGCATTAGTAAGTCGTAAAGACACTAAGAAACCTGAACTCAATGTAGCTAATAAAAACAATGTGCTACAGATTAAAGAGAATCAGCGCATGAAGCGTAAAGCTGCATTATTGACAGCTATGAACAAGATTAAAGACCCTGATATAGCTTAATCATGGCAACGCCAACAACATTAGCGGATTTGCTTAGAGCTGGTTATACGCCACCAACGGAATCAGCACTTGCTGACCCTATAAAAGAGCATTTTCGTACCCTTCCACAGCAAATTGAGACAAATCAGCAAGCTATGGATAAAACGATGGGTGGAATGTATAAAACTGACCCATTAGGTAGACCAAATCCTAATTATTACCCTGAAGCAATGCAAGAGTTTACTCAAATGATGCCTATGGTGGGAGCATTAACAGCTTGGCATGGTACTCCGCATAAAATTTTAAATAAATTTGACATAAGCAAAGTAGGAACTGGCGAAGGTAATCAATCTTTTGGTCATGGTATGTACTTTGCTGAAAACCCTAAAGTTGCTAGTCAATATGCTGTTCCTAATGATGAAATTGTGCCTAAAGCTATAGTAAATAACATTCGTCAAATTTATGACCAAAGGGTAAAAACTGGTGGGAGTACAAAAGAAGCTATTAATGAAGCAAGAAATCAAATGCAATATATGGCTGAAAATGCGCCTACGCCAACCGTAAAGCAACTTTATTACGATGGTGTCAATAATGTTGAAAGGATTGTTAATAAACCATTGGGGAATATGTACAAAGTAGATATACCTGATGAACGCATACCCATGATGCTAGATTATGACAAACCTATTAAAGACCAACCTGATATATACAACTTAGTTAAAAGCAGATTTACTGACCCTGATTTGCTTAAAACTTTTGAAAACAATGCTGCAAATGGTATATCAGGTGCAAATGTATATAAAAACTACTTAGGTGGAAAAACCGATAAAGAAAGGTCAGAAAATGCTTTGGCTTTAGGTATACAGGGAATACGCTATAAAGACGCATTAAGTCGTAATACTGATGAAGGCACTTCTAACTTTGTAGTATTTGACCCTTCTACCGTAAAGATATTAGAAGAAAATAGTAAACCTTTAACTCGTAAAGAGATACTTGAACAAGAGCTTAAAAAGCGTGTAGAATAAAAGCCTTATATATCAATTACTTGAGAATATATGACTAATAAACTGTCGAAATCTGTTGAAAAGAACTTAAATAGAGCTGGTAGACCTGCTGGAAGCACTAATAAAAGCACCAGTTTGGCTAGAGAGGCTATTGCTAAGTTTGTTGAAGCTAATGCTCCAAAGATGGAGAAATGGCTCTCAAGCGTTGCTGAAGGCAAACCAAAGCTAGATAAAGACGGCAATCAAATCTACAGTAAAGATGGTGAACCTGACTTTATAGTAGCTCCTAATCCATTAAAGGCTTTTGAGATGCTTCAGACAGTCATGGAATACCATGTACCTAAACTTGCAAGAACTGAAGTAGTAGGAGATAAAGAAAATCCAATCATTGTTCAGACAGTAAACTTTTGACTACTATCCGACTGCCTAATAACTGGATTCCTAGAGATTACCAGCTTCCAGCATGGAGATATATGCAGAATGGTGGCAAACACGCAGAAATTGTTTGGCATCGAAGAAGCGGTAAGGATGAATTAGGTCTACATTGGACTGCTGTAGCTGCCTTTAAAAGGGTAGCTCAGTATTGGTATATGCTTCCTGAGTATTCCCAAGCTCGTAAAGCTATTTGGGATGCTATCAATCCTCATACTGGTAAAAAGCGTATAGATGAGGCTTTTCCATTAGAGCTGCGTAAAACAACTCGTAATGACGAGATGAAGATAATCTTCAAGAATGGCTCATCCTTTCAAGCGGTAGGCTCAGATGACCCTTCTAAGCTCGTTGGTTCGCCTCCTGCTGGCATTGTGTATTCAGAATGGGCATTGAGTAATCCAGCTACTAGAGCGTATCTTAGACCGATTCTGATGGAGAACGGTGGATGGCAGATATTCAATACAACGCCTAGAGGCAGAAATCATGCTTATACAACATTAGAAGCTGCTAGACACAATCCTGAAGCCTTTGCTCAAGTGCTAGATGCTACTCAGACAGGCATATTTTCACCTAAACAGCTAGAAGCTGAACTAAACAACTACATAGCAGACTTTGGTGAGGATTACGGTAGGTCTAAGTTTGAACAGGAGTATCTATGTTCCTTTGATGCTGCCAACTTAGGCGCAATCTTAGCTAGACAGATTACGATAAGTGAACGAGCTGGAAAGATTAGCGATGATGTTGTCTTTGACCCTAATGGTCAGCCTATACAGATAAGCGTGGATATTGGTCGTAGAGATACAGCTACTTGGTGGTTTTGGCAGCCGACTATTGGTGGCTATAACATCATTGACTATGATTCAGGCTTTGGAATAGACGCTGAAGAATGGGCAGAACGCATACATAAACGCCTATGTAAGTACGAATTATCAGGTAGTCGCAATCCATTAGGATGTATTTGGCTTCCTCATGACGCTAGAACCAAGACATTCTCAGCTAAAGAATCGGCTATTGAGATATTCCTGAAGTTCTTTGGAAACGATAAATGCGACATAACGCCTTCTACATCTATAGCTGACCGTATTAATGCTGCAAGGGTAATCATTTCAAGGGTTCGCTTTAATGAAACTAACTGCAAGATAGGCTTAGATGGTCTAAGAGCGTGGAGCTATGCCTATAGCGATATAACCAAAACATTCGGTTCAGCTCCTTTGCATGATTGGGCTTCTCACGATGGGGATGGATTCTCATACGGATGTCAGATTATGCAGATGGCAAGTCCTCCTCCTCCACCATTGGAAGAAATGAAAGGATTGTATGTTGGTCAGACTGATGTAAGTCTTAACGATATGTGGAAACAATCACCAAAACAAACTAATAGTAGAATTTAGCGAAAAAGTGTAAAATATTTCAAACATTTCGCCAAAATAACCATCTTTTAAGGCAATTCTATGGCAAACGATAAAGCAACAGTAGACCGTACATACGAAGATTGGTACAAAATCGTAGCATCGTATGAGCGTACATATAAAAGATGGGAAGCTAGAGCTGACCGAATCGTAAAGAAGTACAAAGACGATAGCCGTTATGACCGTAATCCTAATGCACGATTTAATATCCTTTGGTCTAATGTTCAGACTATTCAACCAGCTATCTTTGCTAGATTGCCAAGACCTGATGTAAGCAGACGCTTTAGAGACAATGACCCTATTGGTCGTGTAGCGTCAATGATGCTTGAAAGAGCCTTAGAGTTCGAGATTGAGCATTATGGTGACTACAAATCAGCAATGAATAATGCCGTTCTTGACCGTCTATTAGGTGGTCGTGGCGTTTCATGGGTTCGCTATGAGCCTCATTTTGAAGCAGATGAAGGTGGAGAACCTGACGATGGCTACGAAATTACCGAAGATGCAGATGAGGCAGAGACACCTGAAGGTGAAGTCGTTGAATCTCCTGAACGCATCGAATACGAATGTGCGCCTGTCGATTATGTGCATTGGAAAGAGTTTGGTCATAGTCCCGGTGCTAGAACTTGGGAAGAAGTTACAGCAGTTTGGCGCAAAGTCTATATGTCTAGACCTGCGCTTGTTGAGCGATTCGGTGAAGAAATTGGTGGAAAAGTTCCGCTTGATACTAAACCAGCAGATGACAAAAATTCTTACAAGAGTGAAGTAGGAGTCTATGAGGCTCTAGTTTATGAGATTTGGGATAAAGAGACAGGTAAAGTCTTTTGGATTTCCAAGTCATTAGGCAAGATTATTGATGAGCGTGATGACCCTTTACAACTTGAAAACTTCTGGCCTTGTCCTAAACCGTTGTATTCAACTCTTACTACAGATTCATTAGAGCCGATTCCTGACTTTGTAATCTACCAAGACCAAGCTAGAGAACTAGATACTCTTTGTGACCGTATTGATGGACTAATTAACGCTCTTAAAGTGCGTGGCGTATACGATGCTTCAAGTTCTGAATTACAGCGTCTATTCTCTGAAGGTGAGAACAATACTCTGATTCCAGTACAAAACTGGATGGCTTTTGCTGAGAAGCAAGGCATGAAGGGAGCGATTGACTTAGTAGACATTACTCCATTCGCTCAAGCTCTAGCTCAATGCTATCAAGCAATGGAGCAAGTTAAAGGTCAAATCTATGAATTGATGGGTATTGCTGATATTCAGCGTGGTCAATCTGACCCTAATGAGACTCTTGGCGCACAGATTATCAAGTCTAATAACGCTTCAGGTCGCTTAAAGACGATGCAACACGCAGTAGTAGACTTTGCTACCAGCTTATTGACCATCAAAGCTCAAATTATCTGTAATCACTTTACAGATGAGACTTTGGTATCAATTTCAGGTGCAATGCAGCTATCTGATGAAGATAAACAGCTCATTCCACAAGCTATTGAATTACTGAGAAACGAAGCAGCTAAAAACTTCCGTATTGAAGTGACTAGCGATTCGATGATTTACCAAGATGAACAGCAAGAAAAGGCAGACCGTATCGCTTTCCTATCTGCTGTAGGTTCATTCATGCAAACTGCCTTACCAGCAGCTCAAGCGTCTCCTGAATTGACTCCAATGCTATGCGAAATGCTGAAATTTGGTGTTACAGCGTTCAAAGCAGGTAAGCAACTGGAAGGCATTATTGACCAAACTGCTGATGATTTACGCAAACAGTACGAACAGTCTAAAGGTCAGCCGAAGCCTCCTCCTGTAGAAATTCAGAAAGTTCAGATGCAACAACAAGGAGAGCAACAGAAGCTCCAATTCCAAGCTCAATTAGAGCAACAGAAGATGCAGATGAACATGGAGCTAGAAAAAGCCAAGCAAGAGTATCAAGCTCAAGAGAATCAGCTTAAATTCCAACTGGAAGAACAGCGTAATGCTCAAGAGCGTGAAATGGAAATGCGTGTAGCTCAGATGAAGATGATGACTGAACGCAATACTCAGGTCTTGTTAGCGCACATTAACAATGGTGCAAAGATTGAGACAGCTCGTATCTCTGCTGGTACTGATGATGGAGCAGATGCCTACTTCATGGAAGAATCAATGGCTCACGCTATGGAACATCCAATGCAACCTATTGCTAATGCTATTGGTCAAGGTAATCAGCAAATGGCTCAAGCGATTACAGCGTTAGTTGATACAATTAACCAACAGCATAGTAGACCAAAAACAGTAGTGCGTGGAGCTGACGGCAAAATCATTGGAGTTCAATAAAGATGGCTATAACAGTTAAGCATACTAAGGTCAGTACCGTACCTGATGGAGACGATACTTCAGTAGTAAGACCTTCAGATTGGAATGATGACCATGCTTTAACAGGTCTTGGCACAATGGCAGAACAAAATGCCAATGCTGTAGCTATTACTGGCGGTACTATTTCAGGCGTTACATTACCTGCTTCTAACATCACAGGAACACTAGATGTTGGACATGGCGGTACAGGTGCAACAACGCTTACAGGCTATGTAAAAGGAACAGGAACAGCAGCTCTTACAGCTTCTTCTACTATTCCGAATACTGACATTACAGGTCTAGGAACTGCGTCTACTAAAGATGCTGGAGTAGCTAATGGTGTAGCAACGCTAGATTCAGGTGGTCAAGTACCATTATCTCAACTTCCTCCATTAGGAGACTTAAATTATCAAGGTACTTGGAACGCAACAACCAACACTCCTACTCTTACAAGCTCAGTCGGTACTAAGGGTTACTACTATGTTGTATCTGTCGCAGGTACAACCAATCTCAACGGAATTACCGATTGGCAAATCGGAGATTGGGCAGTATTCAACGGTTCAGTATGGCAAAAGATAGACAATACTGATGCTGTAACTAGCGTAAACGGCTATACAGGAACAGTCGTATTAACTGCTGCTGATGTAAGTGCAGTACCTTATACAGGTGCTACTGGAGCAGTAGACCTAAACGCTAAGACTTTGGTCAATGTTTCCAATCTTGGCGTTAATACTACAACTGTACCGACTATTAAAATTAGAGCAGTAGGAGACAATAATTCATCTTCTCGTATTGCTATGCGTGGCTATTCTAGCGATGCCAATAGCTCAGCTATTCGAGTAAGTAAGTTTAGGGGAACTGTAGCTGCGCCACAAGCTCCTATAAGCGGTGATAGTCTAGGTAAGTTTGAACTTGCAGGATATGGTACGACTTCAGCAGACGCTTACCCACAAGTATCATTAGAAGGCGTAACTACCGAAGTATGGGGAGCTACATCTAGAGGCGCAAAAGCCGTAGTTAAAGTTACTCCAAATACTACGATTACTCAGGTCACAGCATTAACCATTGACCAAGACTCAAAAGCTACTTTTGCAAGCACAGTAACGGCTAATGGAGTATTGCTAACTGGTAATACAGGAACGGTTACTTCAGTAGCAGCTACAGCAGGAACAGGCATTAGCGTATCAGGAAGTCCTATTACGACTAGCGGTACTCTAACGATTACCAATACTGCTCCTGACCAAACCGTAGCTTTAACTGCTGGTACAGGCATTAGCACTAGCGGTACATACCCTAACTTCACTATTACCAATACTGCGCCTTCAAGCGGTGGTACGGTGACTAGCGTTACAGGAACAGCACCAATAGTATCTTCAGGTGGAAATACACCTGCTATTTCAATACCAGCAGCTACAACTTCTGTAAACGGATATTTGACTTCTACTGACTGGAATACCTTTAATGGTAAGCAACCAGCAGGTACTTATGTTAATTCTGTAAGCGGAACTACTGGTCGTATAACTAGTACAGGCGGTACAACTCCTGTAATTGACCTAGCTTCAGGTGTAGCAACTGCTGGTACAACTGGTTCTAGCACATTAATTCCTGTAGTAACTATTGATACTTATGGTCGTGTAACAGGTATTACTACTGCTGCAAATCCACAGGGAACTGTAACAAGCGTTACAGGTACAGCTCCAGTAGTGTCTAGCGGTGGAAATACACCTGCTATTAGCATGGCAGCAGCTACAGGCAGCGTAAACGGCTATTTAACTAGCACCGATTGGACAACATTTAATAACAAATCCAATACTAACGGAACAGTTACTAGCGTTGCTGCTCTAACTTTAGGCACTACAGGTACAGATTTAAGCTCTACTGTAGCCAACGGAACGACAACTCCAGTCATTACTTTGCAAGTGCCTACAGCTTCAGCAGCTAATCGTGGTGCTTTAAGCGCAGCAGATTGGACTACATTTAATAATAAAACTTCCAATACTGGCACAGTAACTTCAGTAGGTGGGACTGGTACAGTCAATGGTTTAACCCTTACTGGCACAGTTACTACAAGTGGTTCATTAACTTTAGGTGGTACTTTAGATTTATCTGCACCGCCAGCTATAGGTGCAACAACACCTTCTACTGGCGCTTTTACTACATTGACCAATTCAGGGCTTACTACAGGCCGTGTAACTTATGCTACTACTGGTGGTTTATTAACTGATTCTGCCAACCTAACCTTTAACGGCACAACACTTACTACAGCTAATGATGCTTCTATTTCAGGTTTAAAAGTAGGTAAAGGTAGTGGTGCTGTAGCTAGTAATACTGTTGTTGGAACAAGTGCTTTAACTGCTAATACAACAGGAGCATTTGCTGTAGCAATAGGTAATGGAGCATTACAAGCTAATACAACAGGTGATAGAAATACTGCCGTTGGTTATGCGTCAATTACTACAAATATTGCTGGCAATTATAATGTTGGTGTTGGATTTGGAACTTTAAACAAATCAACAAGTTCTAATAATACTGCTGTAGGGTATTATGCTGGCGGTCTTGGTTCTTTTTCTGGCGCAGATAATACATTGTTTGGGTTTCAAGCTGGTTACAATAATTCTAGCGGAGCAAACAATACAGCTATTGGTTCAAATGCTGGAAATGCTACTACTACTGGTTCTAACAATACAAGTGTTGGTTATCAATCATTATTAAATAACACCACTGCTTCTAATAACACCGCAGTAGGTTACACAGCTTTATTTAACAACACTACAGCATCTAACAACACCGCAGTAGGTTATCAAGCTGGATATAGTAATACTACTGGTACAACCAATTCATATTTAGGTACGCAAGCTGGTCAATCTAATACAACAGGAAATTACAATACCGCTATTGGTTATCAAGCATACCAATCAGGAACTAGCGATTTAAACACGGCTGTTGGTTATCAAGCTGTATTTGGTTCAGGTGCAAATACTTACAATACAGGTGTAGGCGCACAAGCTATTCGCAATGTTACTACAGGCTCTTATAACTCTGCTTTAGGTGTAAATGCTTTAATTAACAATTCTACTGGTAGTTACAATGTGTCAGTAGGAGTTCAAGCACTTCAAGCAAACACCACCGCATCTAACAACACAGCAGTAGGTTATCAGGCGGGATATACACAATCAGGTGCAAGTACAGGAAATTCTTATTATGGTTATCAATCAGGGTATGGCGTAACTACAGGCACATACAATGTAATTTTAGGTAGTTATCAAGGTTCAGCCGCTCCTATATCTGCTACAGGCTCTAACTTTGTAGTTTTAAGCGATGGTCAAGGAAATATTGTTGCTTCTACTAAAACAGCGCAAACCTTTGCATTACAAGGTGGAACATTAAGTGCTGGTACTGGCATAGCTTTCCCAGCAACCCAATCCGCTTCATCTGATGCAAATACATTAGATGATTATGAGGAAGGTACTTTTACTCCTACTTTAACTTTTGGTGGTGCTTCAGTTGGTATTACATATTCAGGACAAACTGGAACATATACAAAAATAGGTAATATAGTTAGATATTCTTTTGACCTTCGCTTGTCTAATAAAGGCTCATCAACTGGAAATGCAAAAATAAGTTTACCTTTTGCTTCAAATGGCGCTGGCGGCGGTGCAATAATTTATTTTTCAGGAAATGCTAGTGTTACTACATTGCCTAATTTAGGTGTAGATGCGGCAGCTACAGGTGGTTTTTATTTTGTAACGGCTGGTGTTATGGGAGTTTATGCAGATACTCAATTTACAAACACTTCCATTGTTATAGCAACAATAATATTTCAAGTTTAATTAGCGTGGATTCGCTAGTCAGAAAAGGAGCATTAAAATGGCATTAGAAAAACAAGTAGTAGTAGACCAAATCACAGTAACCGAGAATGGTACTGTCCTTGTGCGTGAAGTTACTCGCATCATGGAAGATGGTGTAGAGATTTCTAAGCAGTATCATCGCACTTCATTTGAAAAAGATGCTGATGTAAGCGGACAACCACAACAAGTACAAGACATTTGTGCCGCAGCTTGGAAATAATATGATTAACTACATACTCCTAGCTATCTTCATAGCCCTACAATGTGGTGATTTCTACACTACTTATACCATTATTAAAACTGGTAAAGGACATGAGGCTAACCCTGTATTGGCTACTTTAATGGCTAAATTGGACATGGCAGGTGTATTAGCGTTTTTCAAATTAGGAGCTATTGTTATTGGCGTTCTTTTAAGCCCTTATTGGTATGCCCTTGCTATCTTGGACATATTGTATGTTTGGGTAATTTATAACAACTATCAAGTCTTGACGGAGAAAAAATGATTGTATTTACACTAGAAGAAAATGAAGCTCAATTTGTATTGCAAGCTATTGGTCAATTACCGACCAATTCAGGAGCATTTCCTTTCCTTCAAAAACTTCAGCAACAGTACCAAGAATCTTTAACTCCTGAAATTAAAGAGTAATGTTTCAAACCGCTTTCCAAGTCAATGCGTTTCAAAATAACGCATTTCAGATTGTTATTACTCCTGTCACTCCTACTCAAACAGGCGGTGATGGGTGGACTAAGGAAGAATGGCGTAGAGCTAAAGCATTAGACAAGAAGTTAAGACTAGCTGAAGAAAAGCGCATAGCTGCGATAAAAGCAGACCAAGAGGCTCGTAAAGACTTTATTCGTGAGCAAGTATCACCAACTCCAAAAGTCAGTAAGCGCAAACAAAGTATTGTAGAATCTGAACAGGTTAGCGAAGATACACCGTCAGAAGTAACCAAATATGACGCACTCATCGCTAATCTTGAGAGACAGAAACAAGATTTGTTTGATGCGGTGCTAATAAGGCAAGCCAAGCTCAGATTAGAGCAAGAACTGGCAGTCCTAGAAGCCAAGCGTAAAGCAGAACTTGATGATGAAGAAGCTATTTTGGCTTTAATTTTATAAAGGATTGTTTTTACTGCGATGACTCCTTATCTTCAGTATAAAAAAGGCGTAGATTTACTTCATTTAGGACATTATCAAGCTGGATTCAGACTATATGAGTTCCGTTGGCATCCTCTTGTGCTACAAGCTACAGGTGAAAGATGGGATAAATGGGTAAAAGCTCCTAAATGGAACGGTGAAAGACTGTTCGATAAGCACATAGTCGTTCAAATGGAGCAAGGATTTGGCGATATTATCCAATTCTGTCGCTTCCTTCCTATGCTCAAGTCTTGGGGAGCTAAGAAACTCACAGTAATGACTCATAAATCCCTGATGCCTTTGTTAGGACAGATGGATTGCATTGATGTGATTACTGATGACCGTAGCGTAGACATTGAAGCAGACTACTGGATTGGCTCTATGTCACTTCCTCATTTTGCTACCTATGCGCCTCCATTCGTAAAGCAGTCTTTTCCTGTTAATACCAAGCATATTGTTGGCTCAGAAGGCTATTTAGACGCTATTCCTAGCGGTATTGAGCATAAAGTAGGCGTTAATTGGAGTGCATCGACTGGCCCATTACATTATGTAAAGTCAATTCCACTAGATACTTTAAGAAGTCTAGTAGGAGACGATGTTTACTCTATTCATGTGCAATTAGATGATGTTTTTGACCCTTTACCTAATGACGGCTGGAAGCAAGACTTCTATAAGACTGCTTGTCACATGAAAGCAATGAAAGCGGTAGTTGCTCCTGATACTGCAACTGCACATTTAGCTGGAGCATTAGGCGTAAAGTGCTTTTTAATGCTACCTGATGACCAATTTATCTGTTGGCGTTGGAAAAACGCTACATGGTATGACTCTGTTGTACCGTTGAAAAAGTCCGAATGGCATACATTACCTAGACTACTGGAGGAGCTATGATTTGTCCTAAATGCGGTTATTGTGAAGAAAAAGCAGAAGCTAAAAAACAAACTGATGAGGAGTTCTTCCTTGAATGGTGGACTCCTACCATTGGATTAGAGGCTGCAAAGGCTTCTTGGGAAGAAAAGCAGGTAGCTATAGGCAGAGAAACGGCTATGGTCATGTCCGATATTGAAGGCTATGTCTCACAAGTCGATGGTTCATGGATTAAAAGCCGTAGTCATCATAGAAGTCACCTAAAACAGCATAAAATGATTGAATTAGGCAATGATGTGCCTACTGAGCATAAAAAGATTGAATTAAGCAGTAAGAGTAACGAGCAAAGAAAACGCCAAATCGCAGAGATGGCATACGAGAAGTTAAGATAAATCCGATTACTTGGAGAAAACCATGTCAGAAGAAAAGCTAGACCGTTTAGATGTATTATCCGCAGCCTTTGACCAAGCAGAAGAAGGCACTTTAGAGACTCCTGAAGAAAAGGAGATTGAAGTCGTTGAGGATGATATTGCTGAAGAAGTCAAAGAAGAATCAGAGCCAATAGAGATTGAAGCTCATTCCGAACCTGAAGAAATTGAGGAAATTGAGGAAAAACCAGCTTTAGCTCGACCTTCTACATGGAAAAAAGAATATTTGCCGATTTGGGATAAGCTAACCAATGGTGAGCAATTAACCAAAGATGAAGCTCTAAAACTAGCTGAATACTCCAATCAAAGAGAGTCCGAATACAAGAAAGGCGTTAGCACTTATAAGGCAGAAGCCGATAGAGCTAGGTCTTTAGAGGATGCTATTGCTCCATTCCAAGATGAGTTTCAACAACAAGGAATTACTCCTGCTGCATGGATTAATAACTTAGGCAGAGCGCACATGATTTTGTCAAAAGCTCCGTATGAACAAAAAATTCAAGTTTTCCAAAGACTTGCACAAGATTACGGTATACAATTAAATAATGAAGGTCAATTCGCTGCTCCACAGCAGCTTGACCCTTATACGCAACAACTGATGAATCAGCTAAACATGGTAAATCAGGAAGTTTCGACAATTAAGAATAGATTTCAGCAAGAAGAATATTCTCGCTTGAATAATGAGATTGAAAAGTATAGTAGTAACAAGGTGGAATTTCCGCACTTTGATGTGGTAAGGGAAGAAATGGCTCAACTACTTGAGCTAGGCAAAGCCCAAGACCTAGAAACAGCTTACAAGAAAGCTGTGCGTATGAACGATGATGTATGGGCATTAGAACAGGATAGACTCCTGAAAAGTGCCAAACAACAAGCGGTCAAAGCGCAGCAAGTACAGAAAGCGAAGGCTGCTGCTGTTAGTCCGAAATCCGTTACACCTAGCGGTTCGGTTACATCAGGAGATAAAAAGGATAGACGGTCACTAATCTCCGAGCAATTAGGAGAAGCAATGAGCCGTAGGGTTTAACTAGCCAATTTTGGCAATTTTTTACTAAGGATATATCATGGCATTCGCTAACTCAGCAATCACCGATATTATCGCCACAACTATTCAAAGTCGTAGCGGTGAATTGGCAGACAACTTAACACAAAACAACGCAATCCTACAACGATTGAACAGCAAAGGTAATGTGCGACCTTTTTCAGGAGGAAATGTAATCCTGGAAGAAATTATGTACAACGACCCGAACACAAATAATGCTAACTCCTATAGTGGATATGAAGTTTTAAATATCGCCCCGGATAGCCCTATTTCTGCTGCCCAATACAAGATTTCTCAGTATGCTGACTCAGTAACAATGAGTGGCTTGGAAATGTTGCAGAACAGTTCTAAAGAAGCAATCATCGACTTGTTAGATGGTCGTATGCAAGTTTCTGAAGCTCGCTTGCTAAACCGTATCTCAGGTGACTTGTTCCTTGACGGTACAGGTAATGGCGGTAAAAACCTGGATGGACTCGGAGCAGCCGTTAGTGCCTCACCGACCACAGGAACTTACGGTGGAATCAATCGTGCAAACTGGACTTTTTGGCAAAACCAAATCACTACAGGCGTAACAACAACTCCTTCAACAACTAACATTTTGGCTAAGATGACTGAAGCTGCTATCAAGCAGATTCGTGGCACAGACAAAGCTGACTTGATTGTTGCTGGTAACACAATGTATCAACTCTATGTAAACGCTTTGCAAGCTATCCAGCGTATCGCTTCTGAGGAATCAGGCGCATCAGGATTTGCTTCATTGAAGTTCTACGGTGGTGGTACATCTGCTGATGTGGTACTTGGTGGTGGTTATGGCGCACAAGAAACAGCTACATATATGTACTTGTTGAACACTAACTACATCTTCCTACGCCCTCACAAAGAGCGTAACTTTGTACCTATCGGTGGTGAACGCCAATCCATTAACCAAGACGCTATCGTGAAATTGTATGGCTGGGCCGGCAATCTCACTACATCAAATAGCTTCTTACAAGGTCTATTGACAACCTAATAGATAAGGCGAAAGCCTTATTTAATCTTGTCTACTTACTAATTAAAGGAAATAATCATGGCATATACCACCCTCCCTATTGCTGGCGTTAATTTGAACAGCATTACAACAACTGACTTTTTATACACAAACGGCACTACTGTTGAGAACATTCCAAACTTTGGCCCTATCGGTGCTGAAACTTTTGCTTCTGACGGTAAGCGTTATGTATTTGCTCAAGCAGCAGCAACCATTCCAGCAGGAACAACAGCTTGTACCGTTAATGCAACCACTTTCCAAGTGACTGCAACTGGCGGTTCTTATGTTTCTCCAGCAGAATCAATGGTTTCAGGTGATTACGGCTGGTTTGGCGTAGCTTCTGTTTAAGCATTAACTTGTAGTACCATAGGGATTCCTTCACAAGAGGAGTCCCTTTTTCTTTTTAACAAACCTAACTACTTAGGAGATTTAAAAAATGGCTATCGACAGCGATATTCAAGGTGCAGATGCACGATTAGCAGTCCAATTCTATAAACGGTCTATGAAGCAAGACGATGAGACTTTAGCAGCAGGTAGACCGATATTTAAAGAATTTGATTTCGTCAAAATTATGGTGCCAGGTGATGCTCTAACAGAGATTGACACTTACGCCAATGAATCCCATAAAAGCCGTTTTCCTCGACAATGGGCACATTATCAGAACCAAGTAGGTAATCAAGAGACAGTAATGGGTACTCCATTAGAACAATGGACTCAAATTACTCGTTCCCAAGCTGAAGAACTAAGAGGCTTAAAGTTCCCTACTGTGGAATCTATTGCTGATTGCTCAGACCAACAGCTTCAACGCATTGGTATGGTAGCTGGTATGTCTCCTCATGCTTTTAGGGAAAAAGCTAAGTCTTTCCTTAATTTAGCTGAAAAAGTCGGTGATGCTAACCAAAGAGAAGCTGAACTAGAAGCTCTAAAGCAACAAAATGAGCAAATTAAAGCTGAATCTGATGCCAAGATTAGCAAGATGCAAGAGCAAATGGATGCTTTAATGGCGATGATGGCTAAACCAAAAGGCAGACCAAAAAAAGAAGTTGTAAAAGAAGCAGAAACAGAGTAAATAAAAGGGGGAGAAATCCCTCTTTTTTGTTTATAATCAAACAAAGCCAACTACTTGGCTAACAACCAAGTAAAAGGATATATATGTCATACACAATGCTCCAGCTTGTACAGCAGACAGCAGCAGAGCTTAACTTAGCCGTTCCTACCTATGTAGCTGGTAATACATCCCAAGATGTTCAGCAAATATTGGCATTAATGAACGGTCAAGGTTACGACTTAATCAAAGAATACGATTGGCAAGCACTTCAAGTCCAGTATCGCTTCTATACACAAGCTATTAATTGCAACGGTACATCGGTAAATGGCTCAAAAGCTCTAGTTATTGAGGCTGGAGTAGACATTACAGCAGTAGATACTCAATGGCAAATTACTGGTTACAACATTAACCAAGATACCAATGTAGTTACAGTTTCAGGTCAAACGATTCAAATGAGCCAAATGGCTTCAGGTACAGGTACAGGAGCAGTCGTTTTAGCTCAAACTGCTTATACCCTTCCACCTGACTTTGAACGGATTACTGATAGAACTCAATGGGATAAGTCAAAACATTGGGAAGCTCTAGGGCCTGAGAGCGCACAGCAATGGCAATGGCTTAAATCAGGATATATTTCTACTGGCCCTCGTATCCGTTGGCGTATTTTGGATAACCAATTCCAAATATGGCCACCAATGAACACCAATGAGTATCTTGGATGGGAATATCGTTCTAAAGGATGGGCTAGAGGCGTAGACGGTACTGTTAAAAACAGTTTTACCGAAGATAATGACACAGCTATTTTGGATGACCGTATTATCGTTTTAGGCACAAAACTCAAGTATTGGTCTATTAAAGGCTTTGATACTACGACTCTGATGCAAGAATATCAGCGTTATTTGTCTATTGCTAAAGCTAACGATAAGGGTAGTCCTAACCTATCCTTTGCTCCATACCCAAGTAAGGTTCTTATTGGTTACGCTAATATCCCTGATACAGGCTATGGTTCATAATGTTCGGCTCACCTAAAACCAATACAGCTTCTACAGCTTCAGTTCCGTCTCCTATTGGAGGCTGGAACGCTAGAGACTCTCTTGCAAATATGAGTCCTACTGACGCTGTTCAGTTAGTCAATTTCTTTCCAACTCCTACGGATGTAATGATGCGTAAGGGTTATACCCAAGCGTCTACAGGTATTGATGGCAAAGTAAATACTCTGATGAACTACTCAGATACTTCATTACCTGCTGGATATAGCTTATTTGCTGCTGCTGGAGATAAGATTTATGACGCTAAACCTGACCCTGCTGAAGTCGTATTTACAGGCATTACTAGCGATAAATTTCAATCTGTAAACCTGACAAACCAAGCAGGTCACTTTTTAGTAGCTTGTAATGGTGTAGACCCTACAATGGTCTATGACGGTACTGCATGGTTTTATCTAGCAACTACGACAACTGCTCAAACTATTACCAGTATTACTCATGTAGGCGCAGTCGCTACACTTACAACTAGCGTAGCTCATGGATTAATAGACGGAAATAGAGTCACTATTTCAGGCGCAGTTTCTAATGAATACAATGGTGTTTATGTCATTAATGTAACTGGATTAAATACTTTTACTTATACAATGGCATCAACTCCTGCTGCTAATGCTTCTGTAGTGGGTATTTATACAGTATTAGGCATTACCAATACCGTAGTTGGTCAAACAATTAGCACTATTACTAAATCTAGTACAACTGCTACTTTAACAACTGCTACAGCGCATGGTTTATCAACTGGAGCTAGAGTCACAATTACTGGAGCAACTGCCAATAATTACAACGGTACTTATGTAATTACAGTTACTTCTACTACGACTTTTCAATACACAATGGTTAGCGCACCAGCAGCAGACGCTACTGTTGTAGGCACTTATAGCGTTTTAAGTCTTGATTCTTCTAACTTTATCAATGTAAATCTGTTTAAAAATCGTCTTTATTTCACACAAAAAGATACCCTTACTTGCTGGTATTTGGATGTAGATTCGATTGCTGGAGAGGCTTTACCCTTGTATTTTGGTGGAATTGCTCGTAATTCAGGTTACTTGCAAGCTATGGGAACATGGACTTTAGATGCAGGTCAAGGCGCAGATGACTATGCAGTATTTGTTACCAGTATGGGAGAAGTCATTGTATATAACGGTACAGACCCTAATGTGGCAGAAACTTGGCTACTTAAAGGCGTATGGCAATTAGGTCAAACTTTTAACCGTAGATGTTTCTTTAAATGGGCAGGTGACTTACTTTTGCTTACTCAAGACGGTCTTGTGCCTCTTGCTTCTGCTCTCCAATCTAGTCGTTTAGACCCTCGTATTAACTTAACCGACAAGATTTACTATGCTGTAAGTCAAGCTGCTACTCAATATTATGCTAATTTTGGATGGCAAATTAACTACTACGCTAGTGAAAATATGCTGATTTTGTCTATTCCTACCGATTTAGGAATGGAACAATATGTCATGCACACCATTACTAAAGGATGGTCAAGATTTACAGGCATTGAGGCTTATTGTTGGGAAGTAAGCGGTGATTCTGATATGCACTTTGGCGGTGATGGTTATGTAGGCAAGTTTTATGATACTTTTGCCGACAATGGAAACAACATTAACGCTACTGCACAACAGGCTTTTTCATATTTTGATTCGCCAGGTCAATTAAAACGCTTTACTTTAATTAGACCAATTCTTCAAACTTCTAATGGTTTACCCTCAGTTCTTTGCGGTATTCGTACAGATTTTGATGTATCCCCATTAGTTAATCAGATTGCTTTTAATCCTAATGCTTTAAATTCAGGTGTTTGGGATGTAAGCACTTGGGATAATGCACTTTGGTATGGTGGATTAATTACTACTAAGATTTGGCAAGGCGTAACAGGATTGGGCTTTACAGGCTCAGTCAATATGAATGTGGCATCACAAGGAATTGAGTTTCATTGGGCTTCTACAGACTATGTAATGGAGCGTGGAGGAGTAGTTTGAGGCGTGTTACTACTGAAAATCAAGATGAGCTTAGAAATTGGCTATCTGAAGTTGGAAAGTTTAATTATCCTCAAGAAACAATGTGTATAGGACAGGAAAGAGAAGGCAAGTTAATAGCTGTTGTTGGTTATAACGAATTTTTAACCGATTCCTGTCATATTCATGTTGCTAGTACAGAAGTAATTTGGCTAACAAAAGATTTATTATTTGCAATATTTGATTATCCCTTTAACAAGCTAAAAGTTAAGGTTATACTAGCACCAATAGGACAAAACAATGTTAAGTCCTTGAATCTGTGCCGAAAACTTGGCTTTAAGCAAGTAGCTGATATTCCTTATTCTCATCCTGATGGGAACTTGGTAATAATGGCGATGAAGCGTAATCAATGCAAATGGTTACAACAAGGAGAAGGACATGGGCGGTATTGTTAATGCAGTAGGTAATTTATTTAGCGGTGGAAGTCAAGCATCGCAACCTGCAACACCTGATTATGTAGGTGCTGCTCAAACTACAGCGCAAGGAAATTTAGAAGCTGCTAGAGCTGCTGCTGCTGCTAATCGTGTAAATCAAGTTACTCCTTATGGAAACTTGAACTATGCAATTACAGGTAGCGACCCTTATGGAAATCCTACTTGGACTGCTAGTACTGAACTTTCAGGAGTTGGACAACAACTTTTAAACAACCAAAATCAAGCTGCTTTAGGGCTTGGCGGTACAATTAATTCTGCTCTTGGTCAAGTACAAAGCACAATGGGGCAAAAATTTAACCCTAATTTGCCTTCTACTGGTATGAATCCAGGACAGTCATATCAAGATGCTTATATGCAACGCCTTGCTCCACAACTTGCACAAAGTCGTGAATCTACAAATGCTGCTTTAGCTAATCAAGGCGTAGTGCCTGGCACTAAAGCATACGAAAACGCTATGCGACAACAAGCTATGAAAGAAAATGACTTGTTATTGGGTGCTACAACTCAAGGCTTTGGTGTTGGTCAGCAAGCAAATCAGCAAGCATTTAATCAAGAGCTTACAAAATACAATATGCCACTTAATACATTGAGCGCATTGCGTAGTGGCGCACAGGTTCAAAATCCTTCTTTTGTTAATGCTCCTCAACAAGC
>Ga0194047_10000414_pt1 | contig 28993 bp, 29 predicted proteins | sample JunL225m_MetaG_2_FD_160070 | JGI IMG/M metagenome (GOLD analysis project Ga0194047, IMG submission 160070) | Anoxic zone freshwater microbial communities from boreal shield lake in IISD Experimental Lakes Area, Ontario, Canada - Jun2016-L221-5m | ecosystem: Environmental > Aquatic > Freshwater... | reverse complement strand
ATGCATCACCAGGTTTGCCTATGCCTTCTATCATCCTAGAATAAATAACATCATAACTGTAGTCATTGGCCACTGCTGTTAAATAAGAGGTATTGCAATGCAAGGCTTCAGAAGGCAAAGCCTTACGATCTTTATAAAAACGACCCGAAAATTCTGCCGCTAAGTGTTGTGCATCAGCGGCACTGCCTCCGTTTCCAGCAAAATAAACACTATTGCCTTTTTTAAAAGCATTGGTAATGATATTGATTGCATCATCAATTTTTGAAGTAAAAGCAGCATCCTTTAACAATTGACTTTTTACATCAATGGAAGCAGCAATAATTTCATTTATTTTGGTAGTCATTCTTCTAAATTTTAGCTAAAGTTAAATATAATAATTGAAAATAGTTTAGTTGATTAGGCATGATGCTTTTTGTGGTACTTACTATTTATGAACTTGATTTTGTTATGGCATCCGTTAATTTACTCCAGCTGTACTTCTTTTTTTCTTCTCTAATTTGAGGTAAGAAATGAGCTTCGCCTAATTCATATAGCTTTACAATTCCTTCAGCGATATCCCTTGGGTTAGGTTCGGTTACAACACCAACTTGTAAATGAGGTACTAAATGAGGCAATCCGCCTACATTGGTTACCAACATAGGTTTTTCAAAATGATAGGCCAAAGGCGTAACCCCACTTTGAGTTGCAGATTTATATGGCTGAATGACAAAATCAGCAGCGCATAAATAATATTTTACTTCGGCATTGCTTATAAAATGTGTATGTAAATATAAAGCACCATTCAAATTGTATTGGGTAATAATGGCTTCATAAAAGTCCTTATTGTCATAAAATTCACCAGCAATTAATAATTTAATATTTGCCCCTTTTATACTGGCATCATTCATGGCTTCTAATAATAAATCTAATCCTTTGTATTTTCGAATAAACCCAAAGAATAAAATTATTTTTTCTGCAGCAGGTAATTGTAAATGTTTTCTTGCTTCTTGTTTAGATAAGATGTCTCCAAAATTATCATAAATTGGGTGTAAAAGATTGACAGATATTTGATTCGTGAATGTTTTTAAATCTTTATTCACTTGATCGCTCATGGTAATAAAGCGATCTACTGATTTTAAAAAATATTTAGTGAGTACCTTGTCACCCATTCTTTTTTCATGCGGAATCACATTGTCTGCAATACAAATGTTTTGCGTAAAATGATTGCGTTTTACTCTACGCAAAATGGTTCCTAAACAAGGACCAAAAAAGGGCATCCAAAATCGAACTACAATATAATCTGGCTTCAAATTACACAATTCATTTCCTATTTTAAACCAATTGAAAGGATTGATTGAATTGATGCAAGCTTTGATTTTTAAATGAGTAGGTGCTGGCTCATTTGATAGTTGAGTTGATCCAGGAAATAAGAAATTAGGGTATTGCAATGAAAAAGTATAGATAGCGGTATCAAAACCTTGTTTAATAAATTCAGTAGCCAATCGCTCATTAAATGTAGCTAAGCCACCACCTCTTAATGGCCAGGCTGGTCCAATAATGATTACTTTCTTTTTCATTGAAATTAGGGTAGCTGATTAATGAGTAAACCCAATCTTATCTTCTACTAAATAAGAATTTCTATCTGCTGCGTTTCTATTGACCAATTCAGCAATAAAACCTGCTAAAAATAATTGCACACCAATGATCATGGTGGTAATGGCAATGAAGAAGGCGGGCTTATTCGTCACTGAATATTCAGGATTCATGAACTTATCAAAAATGATGGTACCAAAAGCCACAAAACCTATTAAGAAAAATAAAGTACCCACCAAGCCAAAAAGTTGCATTGGCTTTTTTCCAAATTTTGATAAGAATTGAATGGTCATTAAATCCAAGAAACCGTTTACAAATCTTTCCCATCCAAATTTAGTCGTTCCGTATTTTCTAGCTTGATGCACCACTACTTTTTCTCCAATTTTCTTAAAGCCAGCCCATTTGGCTAGGATAGGGATATAACGATGCATTTCTCCAAATACTTCAATGCTTTTGATCACTTTTAATTGATAAGCTTTGATACCGCAATTAAAATCGTGTAAAACAATACCTGAACTTTTTCTTGCTACTGCATTGTAAATTTTAGAAGGAATATTTTTAGTAAAAGTATTGTCATATCTTTTTTTCTTCCATCCACTTACTAAATGAAAGCCTTGTTGCGTAATCATTTCATAAAACTCAGGAATCTCATCAGGAGAATCTTGTAAGTCAGCATCCATGGTAATCACCACATCGCCTTGTGCTAATTTAAAGCCTTCATTCAAAGCGGCAGACTTCCCATAATTGCGTTGAAATTTAATCCCTTTCAAATTAGGGTATTGAACCCTTAAACCTGCAATGGTCTCCCAACTATTGTCATCGCTACCATCATCCACCATGATTACTTCATAGCTAAATTGATTTGCTTCCATTACCCGATGTATCCACTGCATTAATTCAGGCAATGAATCGGCTTCGTTTAATAATGGTATGACAACTGAAATTTGCATAGGTATAAATTAGGCAGTCGGCGTATTAAAAGGATCTACAGGATTTTTTTTAGCAATACCTGCTCCAATTAAAGAAGCAATGGCACCCATAAATCCTGTTCCAAGAATGGTTCCACCTATCGCAAATGGCATAAAGAATTTCTTGGTCATGGTTGTGGCTTGCTCAATCATTTCATCGGTCATTTTTGGATTTTTCTCCATTTGCTTTCTAGACATTTCAAGAATTTTATCAATCATGTCTGGAAACAATAATTTAAAAGCAATGAAAGTGTAAATGGTAGTAATCACTATCACCACTGCAGTAGTTTTAAAACCATGTGCAAACAAATTGCCAAAAGTTACGTTGTTATTATTTTGGTTGGCATACAAAATATTGCCATAAATTAACCCGCCCATTAAAATGGCTGTATTGATCCAATTGAGCCAAGTAATTTCATATAAATTAAATACATAGACCATAATGCTAAAGGCAACAGATATGGCGCTCAACATTAAGCCTTTAACAATATGCGTTGTAACTTTATTTTCCATTTTTTTTATTTTATTGATTGATGTGTAAAACGTTTTTTGACAGAGTACCTATAATTTTACCTGTTAATGGGATGTTCCAGAAGGGGGAATTAGCCGATTTGCTTTTTGAATTTAATTTTGAAAGCTGGGTTGTTTCCTTATTACTAAAAATGGTAAGTTCTGCAGTATTGCCTTCTTCAATAGTTGCAGTAGCCAAACCAAATAGGCTTCTGGCATTGATAGAAAACAATTCAGACAACCTTTGCTCAGTTAGTTTTGGCAATAAGTGATGTATGGTAGCAAAACTTGTTTCGATGCAAGCGATGCCTGCTTTTGCATTTTCAAATTCGATGGTTTTCCCATCCCAATCCTGCGGCATATGGTGGGCGCTAATACAATCCACCACACCAGACTCCACTGCAGCCAATAACGCTTTTTGATCTTGCTTGGTTCTTAATGGTGGGAATACTTTTAATAAAGTATCATAGTCTTTTAAATCTTCTTCAGTAAAAAATAAATGATACGGCGTTACACTACAAGTAATATTTAATCCATCTTTTTTTGCGGCTGTTATGAGTGTAATTCCTTTTTCAGTGCTCACCCCAGTGATATGCAATTTAGAATTCGTGTATTTTAAAAGTTCAATATCTCTTGATATAATTAATTCTTCTGCGATGGCGGGTATACCTGGTAAACCTAATTTGGTAGATAAGATGCCTTCATTCATCAAACCCAAACTTCCCAAGCTTTTGTCAATCGGCATTTGAATCACTACACCATCAAATGCTTTTACATATTGTAATGCTTTTAAAAATAATAGGGTAGACTGAACTGGATACAATCCATCACTAAATGCAATGGCACCATTGGAATGCATGTCAATCATTTCCGCTAAATCTTTTCCCTCAATTTTTTTAGATAAAGCTCCAATAGGATATACGTGAATGGGTAATTCTTGACTATGTTGCTTGATGTAAGTAACCTGAGATTTATTGTCTATAACAGGTTGTGTATTGGGAAGTACAAAAACTGTAGTAAAGCCACCTTGTTGAGCAGCAGCTGCTCCTGAATGTAAAGTTTCTCTATGTTCCATACCTGGATCACAGAACTGAACAAAAGGATCCACAAAACCAGGACTCACTATTAAATTGGAATTTTCTACTATTTGATCTGCTTTGCCAGTAAATTTTTCTGAAATGGTATCGATCTTACCGTCTTTAATAAAAATGTCTCTAACCAACCCCTTATGTGGCGACCTTGGATCTGCAATTTTGACTTGTCTTAGAAGAATTGTCATCAGGTCAATAATATTTTAATGCAATATACCTCCATTTTTCTATTTAGGGCTATATTTACACCCAAAATCCTGAGTTTTTAGGTTCAAAATCAGCATAATAGGGCAAATTTTGACAACATCAGGTGGTAGTCCCGAGTGCTCGGGAGTAGCGTACTTAAGAATCGGGTGGTAGCGCAGTCCGGTAGCGTACACGTCTGGGGGGCGTGTGGTCGCAGGTTCAAATCCTGTTCACCCGACCAAAAAAGAAAACAAAAGCCTTAACGTCAGTTAAGGCTTTGATATTTGCAAGAGCGAACAAATCAAGCTTGCTTGAATTGGTGAGCGAATGGAAATATCATACAGCCTATTGAATGAAATGAAATAGGCTGTTGTTTTTATGCTTTTGCACTGAGGGTAAAGAGGATCACCGAACGAAGTGAGGTAATCCTCTTTACTTTTTTAAAATAGTTCTACTCCTTACTCATGTTCCCATTATTCAAAAGTACATTCCTAGGATCCAATTCCAATTTCTCAGGTGAAGACGCTGAAGGAAAACTAAACACTTGGTCTTTGTCCTTCAAATTCATAGTAAGAATAGTTGGAGTAGTAGATCCTTTTTTATAATACCCAATCTCAACAGGTACATTATATAAAAATTGTTGCGCTTGATTTAAATGAACATTTAATTTCTTAGTACTTGGATTATATGTCCAACTGGCATTAATAGTAGGGTTAATAGGCTGATACAACCACTGCTTGAAAAATAATTTTAAATCCTTGCCAGAAGCTTTTTCCATTTCTATTCTAAATTCATCAGTATTCGTATTGGCATTAAAATACTTTGCATAATAATTTTGAATTCCTTTTTTGAAATTATTTTCTCCAATTAAATCTCTAAGCATATGCAAAACCCAAGCACCTTTTTGATAAGTAATGCCGCTGGTCACTTGTTCTTTTTCGGCAGTTCTTTCACTAACAATACTAAAATCTGGCATTTTTACCGATAAATCAAAAACAGTTTTTTTTGCTTTAGCAATTCCTTTATTGTATTCTTCTTTACCATATTCATTTTCAATAAATAATAATGTAAAGAAAGTAGCAAAGCCTTCACTTAACCAAGCATCGTTCCAAGAAGTCTCCGTTACTGCATTGCCAAACCATTGATGTGCAATTTCGTGAATCACTACATTTCTAACTCTTTCATCTCTTTTACCAGTTACTAAATCCTCGCCATAAAAAATAGCAGAGGAAGTTTCCATTCCGCCATTTACACTAGGAGTTTGGATATTTGCCAATTTCTCATATGCATAGGGGCCCACATAATTAGAATAAAATTCTAACACTTTTTTAGTGGGTTCATCAAAATCATAAAAACCAGCTTCTCTGTTTTTCGAATACACCCATGTCTGAATGGATTTTCCTTTGAATTCATCTACATATTTAACAGCAAAATCGGCAACACCTAAAACAAATAACCAAGAAGAAACGGGAACTGATTGCTTCCAATGTGTCAATTTTAAATTATTGCCTAAATCAGATTCTTCCAATAATAAACCATTAGAAACTACTTTATAATGGCTTGGTGCTTTGATAATAAATTCAGAGGTGGCTTTGTCATGTGGATGGTCAACAATGGGCAACCAATGCCTGCCTCTATTAGGCCAGTTCTCATTAAAAAAACTACGATCTCCTAATTTTGTAGTGCCAATTCTTAAACCATCAAAAGGAACACCATGGTATTGTATGATAAAAGTAATGGTTTGATTTAAAGTAGAAGGGGTAGGTAAACTAATCATTAGCTCATCATTTTGATGCGTATAATTTAATGGGGCATTTAAAATATGAACACCATTTACCACCATTCCCTTGTCTTGTCTAGCACTTGTTTTATTAATTAAATCAAGCCTGAAATTTTGCATCCCGGCTTGTTTAAAATTAACTGTAACCTTTGCGGTTCCAATAATTTCGTTGGTATTGTCTGATAAACTTAGTTCAAAAGCATAATGCTTTACATCTATATTTTTATTTACTGGATAAGTATCTGCCTTTGAAATAAAGGGTGCTAAAAAAAAGGAACTTATAGTGAATAACTTAAAAAATATTTTCATTATTGTATGGTTATTTTTTTCAAATAAAATCCTTTGGCGTCCACTTGAGGAGGCAAGGTACTATTAACAATAATTCCATCATTAGGAATGACGATGCGACTGGTTTGACCATTCGCCATTACTTCCATGGGCAATGGCATGAAAAAATTGATTATTTTGATTTGATATTTTTGAAAACCTATTTGCTTAACACTTAGGTCTAAGCTATTGGTAGTTCTTAAATAAAAATCAAAGAATGGTTTTAAATTCTGCCCAGCAGCAGCACTAAATAATTTTTCAACATCGGAAGTGGTCACAAAATTATCATAAGTGGTTTTTGGATCAGTTGCCAACTTTTTTAATGTAGGAAAGAAGATATCATCACCAATTACATAACGCAAACTGTGCATAAAAAAAGATCCTTTCAAATAAATATCACCCCCTGCATACACTTCAGCTTCTGTAACCACCTCACCTGGTACAATGGGTTTTCTATTTTTAGATCCTCTTTTATGTCCATCAATCATTTGACTGTATGCTTCTTCTCCTCCAAGTTCATACATGGCCAAAGCCTCCGCATAGGTAGCAATACCTTCTTGAATCCACATATGGCCCCAATCTTTATTGGTTACTTTATTCGCCCACCATTCGTGTGCATATTCATGAAATAAATTATCTGAATATTCTTGTCCACCCACTTGACGATAAGTAAATTTATTGTCAAAAGTAATCATGGTTTGATGTTCCATACCAGAATTTGGAACTTCACCAATGCCAATTTTTTCTTTTACCCATGGATATTCTCCAAAATATTTTTCTAAAATTTTAGTATCTCTCTTTTTAAGTTCAATCACCTTTTTTGCTTTGTCAACATCTACTTCTAAAACATAATATTCAATAGGCACTTTGTTGCCTAAAATGGTCGTGTATTCATCTTTCACCACTGTGTATTTTCCAATATTAAAAACAATACAATAATTGCTAATGGTGTAATTGGTTTTCCAATAATAAGTAGATTTGTCATTTTTAGTAGTCACACTCATCAACAAACCTGGGCCAGCTACTACTAAACCTTTTGGTATAGTAATTTTTAAATCTGCACCTTCATTAGGTTCATCGCTTGGATGATCTTTACAAGGGAAATACATTTTACCACCTTCAGCTTGAATGTTGATTGACATCCAATCATTTCCTTTGCTATCTTTTGACCATGTAAATCCTCCATTCCATGGTGGTTTTACTGCAACAGGAGGTATACCATTGTATTCAATCATCACTTTTTGATTGCCTACAATGAATCCTGTTGCAGAAGTAATATAAATTTTATCATCGTGTTGATTAAATGCAACTGTTTTGTTATTTACTTTAATTTTAGTTACAGTATACAAATGAATCAAATCCAATAAAATGGTATCTGTTTTTTCAGATAAATTCAAACTTACTTCGGTAGAAGCTTTGATTGATTTATTGGCAATATCTACATCCACAACAATCGAGTAATGACGGATGTCTATAATGGCCTGTAAGGGTAATAATTTACCTCCTGTAGTAAGATAACTCAAATCTCTGCTATTGATATTATCGTTGTTTTGACTTATCGATAATAGGGAGGTAAAAAAAAAGACAATAAATAACACTGATTTAGGTAGGCACATAATGGTTTAGTTTAACTGTATAAATATATATTTTTTCAGACTTGTAATGATCATTTCAGCCATTTTTGAGAAGATTAAAGATTGAAATATTTTAAAAGAAATATAAAATATTGATTATCAATAAAATGCCTTTAAGATTTACCGCCTGTTTGATAGGATTGAGCTCTATTTTAAGTTGATCCTTTTAATGAGCTATTTATGTAAACTATTTATAATCAACTACCTTCGCAGCACATTTTACACTATGAACTTTCAAGATTTAAATATCAATACCCCCTTACTGCGCGCAGTGGAGGAATTGGGTTTTACCACACCAACTACCATCCAACACCGTGTTTTCCCGATTGTGATGTCTGGTAGAGATGTTTGTGGCATTGCACAAACCGGAACTGGTAAAACTTTTGCCTACCTTTTACCCTGTTTAAGACAATGGAAATTTGATAAAAGCAAAGATCCTCAAATATTAATTTTAGTCCCTACTAGAGAATTGGTGGTGCAAGTAGTGGAAGCAGCAAGGAAACTAACTACTTACATGAGTGTGATTACAGTTGGAGTTTACGGCGGCGTGAACATTAATACACAACAATTAGAATTAGAAAAAGGTGTAGATGTTTTGGTCTCCACGCCAGGCCGTTTGTTTGACTTAGCCATGAATGGTGCATTCAAAACCAAAATGATTAAGAAATTGGTGATAGATGAAATGGATGAAATGTTGAATTTAGGATTCAGAAAACAGATCACCAATATTTTAGAATTATTGCCAGCCAAAAGACAAAACTTACTTTTTTCGGCAACCATTACTGATGAAGTTGAAAAATTAATGAATGATTATTTTAGTGCACCAGTGAGGGTAGAAGCAGCACCCACTGGAACCCCATTGGAAAACATCATCCAAACTGCTTATGCGGTTCCTAATTTTAATACTAAAGTAAATTTATTAGAATTATTATTGAGTACGAATGAAGGCATGACCAAGGTATTGATATTCGCTGCTACCAAGGCTTTGGCCGATCAATTATATGAACAATTAGATACAAAGTTTCCAGAAATTATTGGAGTGATCCATTCTAACAAAGAACAAAATCATCGCTTTAATACTGTCAAACAATTTAAAGCTGGGGTGTATAAATACATCATTGCAACAGATGTAATGGCAAGAGGGATTGATGTAGCAGAAGTGACGCACGTTATTAATTTTGATACCCCAGAAGTACCCGAAAATTATATTCATCGTATTGGACGAACAGGTAGAGCAGATAAAAAAGGCATTGCAATTACCTTTATCACCGAGAAAGAAAAAGTTTTCCAAGCTGCCATTGAAAATTTAATGAAACAACCCATCCCTATGTTGGAATTGCCCGAAACTTTAGAAATTTCTGATGTATTGACCGAAGACGAGAAGCCTAAAGTGCGCATGAAGATTATTCAGATAAAACTTCCTAAAAAAGAGGAAGTAGGCGCTTCCTTTCATGAAAAGTCTGCCAAAAACAGCAAAGTAAATGTGCGCAAAAATAGGAAAGAGATCATGCAGAAAAAATATGGCAAACCTATTTCTAGAGGCGCCAAGAAATAAAAAACTTAGACAAAATAAATCTGCCCTTAAATTTTCTTAAGGGCAGATTTATGTATATTAAAATCTTTCAGTAGCCGCAAAAAAGAAATTGCCTTCAATTTGTGCATTCTCATTACTATCACTTCCATGAACAGCATTTTCTCCCATTGAGGCTGCAAAATTCTTTCTAATAGTACCTTCTTCTGCTTGTGCAGGATTGGTAGCACCAATTAATTTTCTAAAATCTGCCACTGCATTTTCTTTTTCAAGAATGGCTGCAACAATTGGCCCGCTGCTCATAAAGGCAACCAATTCACCATAGAAAGGACGTTCTTTATGTATTTCATAAAATTGACCCGCTTGTTCAACAGTCAATTTTGTCCATTTCATAGCTTTAACGCTAAATCCAGCTTTAATTATTTGGTCTAAAATGGCACCAGTATACCCCTTAGAAGTGGCATCTGGCTTAATCATGGTAAAAGTTCTATTGCTCATCATATTTATCAGTTTGTAATTGAAGCCGCAAATTTAATGAAAAACATCTGATTTGTGCTAAATTTGCATTTCTATGCAATCAATTGAACAATTTTACCCCATTCTAAATCAACGTTTTAAGGCTGTAATTACAGCCCATCAAAAACCTGATGGTGACGCAATGGGGTCTAGTTTGGCCTTATTTCATTTTTTAAAGGCTTTGGGACATGAGGTAACGGTGGTTTCTCCCACCAATTGGGCCTCTTTTTTAGATTGGATGCCAGGAATAGATCAAGTGATTGATTTTGAAACCAATAAAGAAAAAGCAACTAAAATAGTGCAGCAGGCTGATTATGTATTTTGTTTGGATTTTAATATTCTACATCGTACCAAACATTTAGAGCCCATTATTAAAGAATCAAAAGCAATTAAAATTTTAATTGATCATCATCAACAACCTGATACTCCATCTTTTGGATACGGTATAAGTGATGTTAAAATGAGTTCTACTTGTGAGATGATTTATGATTTTATTGTACAATCTGGCCATAGCAATTTGATTGACTTAGACATTGCTGCTTGTTTGTATACTGGTTTGATGACCGATACCGGTTCTTTTCGTTTCCCCTCTACCACTGCTTCTGTTCATAAAATAGTAGCCCATTTAAAGGAATTAGGCTTGCAACATGGCATAATACACGAACGTATTTACGATAACTCTTCTGAAGCTAGATTGAAATTTATGGGAAATGCATTTCTAAACAGAATGCAAGTCTTTCCAGAATTGAAAACTGCTGTAATGGCCATTCCAAAGACAGATATTTACAAATTTGAATTGAAAACAGGGGACACAGAAGGCCTTGTTAATTATTTATTATCAATTGAAGGAATTAAGATGGCTGCCATCGTTATTGATAGAGAAGAAGAAAGAAAATGGAGTTTTAGAAGCAAAGGTAACTTTGATGTTAATATATTTGCCAGATCACATTTTGATGGAGGTGGACATGCCAATGCTGCGGGTGGAAACTCTAAAAAAAGTTTAGACGAAACATTAAATGATTTTAAAACGATAATAGAAACCTATAAATCACAATTAACACAATTAAAATAAAAAATGATAAAATCAACATTAAAGTTAGTGGCTGCTATTGTATTATTTGCAAGTTGTAATCAATATGAAAAAGCCCCATCAGGTATGCCTTACAAAATCACACATGGTAGTGGTAATGAAAAATTGCTAGTACAAGGCGATTATGTAAAATTAAATATTGAGTACAAGCTTAAATCTAAGGATAGTGTATTAAGTTCTACTTATGGCGTCATTCCGGTATATTTTCCAATAGATACCGCTCGCTTGGGTAAATATACTTTTACAGAAGTGATTATGAAATGTAGAAAAGGAGACAAAGTTGAATTTTCATTAAGCGTGGATTCACTTGTAAAAATGGGCGCATTACAAATTAACGAGATTTTCAAAGCCAGTGATCTAGTTATGGGCAAAGCAGAAATTATTAATGTTTTTAACAATGTTGCATTAGTTGATGCAGATTATAAAAAAGAACAAGGCATTGAAAAAAATAAAGAAATAGATGCCATTGCTGCTTATTTGGCAAAAAATAAAATTACTGCCGTTAAATCTCCAGAAGGAGTATTTGTAGTGGTTAAAGAAGCTGGAGATGCAAACAATAAAGTGGATTCTGGCAAAGTTGCCAGCGTATTTTACAAAGGATCAACTTTAAAAGGAGTGGTATTTGATTCTAATTTAACCGCTAAAGATTCAGTATTAAAACCTTTAGATGTAAAAGTTGGAACAGGTGCAGTCATCTCAGGATGGGATATTGGATTAAAATATTTTGCTAAAGGCGGCAAAGGAAGTTTATACATTCCTGCAATGTTGGCTTATGGCCCACAAGCCAATGGCGCTATCAAAGCTTATGAAAATTTAGCTTTTGACATTGAAATAAAAGATGTTACACTTGCTCCAAAAGAAATTCCAGCACCAAAGAAATAATTTTAGAATAAAACTTCTAATTCAAAAAGTCCTCTCGATAATTCGGGGGGACTTTTTTTGCATTAAACTATTTTAAATGTGGAAGCAATTTAACCAATTCTACTGCTTCTTTGACATCATGTACACGAAGTATATTGGCGCCGTTTAATAAAGCAATTGTATTCACCATCGAAGTTCCATTCAAAGCTTCTTCGGGAGTAATGCCCAAAGTTTTATAGATACTTGACTTACGAGAAGCGCCTATTAGAATTGGTAAGTCTATATTTTTTAATTGTGCTAGTTCTTTAATTATTCTAAAATTTTCTTCTACTTTTTTGCCAAAACCAAACCCAGGATCTATGATCCATTTTTTAATCCCTATTGGGGCTAAAATATTTTTCTTTTCATTAAAATAATCTAGAAGCGATAGCATGATATTTTCTCTTTTTTCAATGGTATGCATCGCCTGCATCGAACCAGTCAAGTGCATACCAATATACCCTGCATTATGTTTAGCAACAACATGTAAAATAGCTGGATCAAAACTTCCACAACTAATATCATTAATTATATTGGCTCCAGCTGTAAGACAAGCATCCGCCACTTCAGCATAAAATGTATCAATCGAAATGAATAGAGTAGGGTAGGCAACACGAATGGCTTTTACAACAGTCAGTAACTGAACCAATTCATTAGCTGGAGAAAGTAATGTTGCATTTGGTCTTGTACTTTGCGCCCCAATATCAATGATGGCTACCCCTTCTTTTACAAATTGACCCACTTTTTCCAATACTGTTACTATGTTTTCTTGACGACTTGCTGCATAAAAAGAATCATGAGTACAATTGATAATACCCATGACTTGTGGGGTAGTAAAAGCCCATTCTATATCCTTGGCAGGAATTTTAAACATAGTTTTATTTTAAGCACCTTATTGATTATCTTGCAGTGGGTTCAAAGATATTAATTAACCAAGTAACTAGTCCAAATTTAATGAGTCAAACTTCTGCACAATTTGATCAAGCCATTGCATCATGCAGTGACATCTTTATTAAAAAAACGAAGGATTATGGTACTGCTTGGCGTGTACTAAGAATTATATCAGTCGTAGACCAAATTTTTATCAAAGCATTGCGCATTCGTACTATTCAAGATGTTGGAAGTCAAAAAGTAGAGGATGACATACCATCTGAATTTAAAGGCATTTTGAATTATGCTGTAATAGGACTTATCCAACTAAAATTAGGAAATCCTAAAGTAGATGAATTGCCCGTTGAACAAGTTCAAGAATTGTATAAAGAAAATGTACTGTTTGCAAAAAATACCATGCTGAATAAAAATCATGACTATGGTGAAGCATGGAGAGACATGAGTCAAGAAAGCTATGCAGATTTGATTTTGATGAAATTAATGCGCATCAGACAAATTCTGACCAATGATGGTAAAACTATAATTAGCGAAGGCATTGATGCTAATTTTGTAGATATTTTAAATTATGCTGCTTTCGCTTTAATTCAAATGGCCGAAGGCAAACACTAAAAATTCAATGATGCAAACCTTTTTAAAAATTGTAAGGTGGAGTGTTGGATTGCTTTTTATCTTTTCTGGTTTAATCAAAGCCAATGATCCATTAGGTCTTAGTTACAAAATGCAAGAGTTTTTTGATGTCTGGGGCATGAATTTCTTTTCCGATTATACTTTGGCATTTGCCTTATTGATGAATACTTTAGAAATTGTTGCTGGTATTGCATTACTCATTCAATTCCCTTATAAACAAACACTTTGGTTATTATTAGGCCTTATTGTATTTTTTACTTTTTTAACTGGCTATGCTTATTTTTCTGGTAAAATAAAAACTTGTGGTTGCTTTGGAGATTGTATTCCATTAACTCCCAAAACATCTTTTATCAAAGACGTTATTTTATTGATCTCCATTGTTATTTTACTTTTTAATCAGAAAAAAAATAAAGCCAATACCCATAAAGCAGTTGGCATTATTGTTCTTATACTTTCGATAGTAGGTATAGGCTATGGTCAAAATTATGTCCTTGAACATTTACCAGTGATAGATTGTTTGCCATTTAAAACCGGGAATGATATTGTTGAAAAAATGAAAAAACCAGCTGGTGCCATTGCAGACAGTGTTTCCATAATAATGGAATTTGAGAAAGCAGGTAAGTTGTACAGCTTTGACGCCAATCATTTTCCTGACAATTTTGATTCCAGTTATGTTTTCAAAAACAGAAAAGAAATTGTCCTGAGCAAGGGCAATGGCATACAAGCAGCTATTGCAGAATTTGCTTTAAACACCAAGAATGGACAGGATTCTACCGACGCAATTTTTGCCATACCTACACCTTATGTTTTGGTATTTGCAGGAAAAATTGAATCAAACTTTGCATGGGACAGTTTGTTGTCAAAATTGCATCAAAAATACAAATTAGTTTATGTGGTAACTGCAGATAAAACTGGAGTAAGTGTTATTTCAAATAATGCATCTATTTTAATTGCAGATATTACCATGATTAAAACTGCTGCAAGAGTTTGGCCTACCATTTTTGTAATGAATGGATCTACCATCATGCAAAAGAAAAGCTATATAGATTATTTAGAAAAGTAGCAGCCAATCACTTATTTAATGATCACTTCAGAAATGGTATTTACACCCATCTTTTCATTGACTCTTTCTATGATTTGTATTTTTTGAAAACCCAATTCGTTTTTCAATGGGCCCACACTGGTTTCAATAAAAAGCTTTTGATTAAAGATGTAGATTTTATCGGTATACTTTGAAATGGTAACACCCATAATCTCTAACCATACTGCTTCAATTTGTGCAGATTGAATTCCATTTTTTAACCTGCTTCCTTGAACAAATTGCTTTAACGCATCACCAATTTTAAATGTAGCCATAGGGGAGCAATTTACAATATATTATAACTCTATGAGTTGGTAACTGGATAAATATTTTCCTAATAGATTGCCCATCCTTTCCTTATGTGTATCTGTAATAAAAACCTGGCCATCGGTGAAATGACTCACCCAATCTAGTAATTGAATCATTCTTTGCTCATCTAATTTTTCAAAAATATCATCCATTAACAAAATAGGAGAGAACCCTTTGCAATTTTTAATAAACTGCCATTCTGCAAAACGAAGGGCAAACAACAAACTTTTTCTTTGTCCTTGCGAAGCTTCTTGCTTAAAAGATTGTCCTTGGATGGTAATGACTAAATCATCTTTATGAATGCCTGCACTGGTTCTTAACACTGCTTTATCTTTTGGCAAGGCTTGTATTAATAAATTTTCAAAAGTGGCATTTTCTAATTGACTCTGGTACTGAATATGTATTTGATCATTTTTTTGCGCCAAGTGATTGTATAATTTTATAATTTCTGGCAACAATTCGTTCATTAATTTTTTTCTATAGATAAAAATTGGTTGGCCATTTTCGATCAATTGTCCATTTAAAGTTTCTAACAATACCAAATCCAATTGGCCCGTTTCGGCTGCGTTCTTTAACAGACTATTTCTTTGCAATAAAATTTTATTGTATTGAATTAAGTATTTTAAATAGACAGGATAAATTTGACAAAGTAAACTGTCCATTAATTTTCTTCTTTCCTCACTTGAACCGGTAATGATTTGCACATCATCGGGGGCAATCATGACACAAGGAATTTTTCCAATATGCTGAGACATCTTCGTATACAATTCCTCGTCAAAATAAAATTCCTTTTTTAAGGTCTCTCTAATGATACAAGTAATTGGCGTAGGTTGATTATTAATGGTATACAAACCTTCAATTCTTAATCCTTCATGCGCATGGTGTACATTTTGCGCATCAGGACGATTAAAATAACTTTTGGTAAAAGAAAGATAATACAGTGCATCCAATAAATTGGTTTTACCTGTACCATTACTTCCCACTATGCCCACAATACGATCAGTGAATTCAAAATTCATTTGAACGTAATTCCTAAATTGGACCAGTTTAAGTTGTTGAATCCCCACCATGGGTGCAAAATACAAAGGGAATGGTTTAACGCCTATATAATTCAAGAAAAGAGTGTAATTTTATTAAAATTTTAAGCAATGACGCTGATCAGTGAGCAACAACTACCCAGCATTGTAAAAAGGCTGGCACATCAAATTTTGGAAACTTATCCTGGATTAAACAATGCCGTTATTGTTGGATTACAACCAAGAGGGGTGTATTTAAGTGACCGCATTGTAGCTGCTTTGCAACAAGAAATAGCGGCCGATAAAGTGCATTATGGAAAATTGGACATTACTTTTTATCGAGACGATATTAGAAGAGATTTGCATTTGGCTAAAGCAACCGATTTACCATTTAGTATAGAAGGTAAAACAGTGATTTTGATTGATGATGTATTGTTTACTGGCCGAACCATTAGAGCCGCTTTAGACGCATTATTGTCCTTTGGCAGACCTGCTAAAGTTAGTTTATGTGTATTGGTAGATCGTAAGCCAAGTAGGGAATTGCCCATACAACCCGATTTTACAGGTAAAGAGATGGCAGATGCGTCCCCCTATAAAGTAAAAGTAAGGTGGAAAGAGAATGATGGGGTGGATGATGTTATTTTATTGGTTGATTAGAAAAATTTATATTAATTTTGTTTTTTAATGGCACTAACTACCAAACATCTTCTTGGTATCAAGGACCTCCAAACCGAGGATATCCAACTAATTCTATCTACAGCTACTCAATTCAAAGAAGTTTTACAAAGACCCGTTAAAAAAGTTCCCACTTTAAGAGACGTTACGATTGTGAATCTTTTTTATGAAAATTCCACTCGAACCCGAATTTCCTTTGAATTGGCCGAAAAACGTTTATCTGCCGATGTAGTCAATTTCACAGTTTCAAATTCTTCAGCAGCCAAGGGCGAAACCTTATTAGATACAGTCAATAACATCCTTAGCATGAAAGTAGATATGGTGGTCATGCGCCATAGCGCTTCTGGAGCACCACACTATTTAGCCAAACACATCGATGCAGCCATTATCAATGCTGGAGACGGTATCAACGAACATCCAACACAAGCATTATTAGACGCTTTTTCCATGCAAGAAAAAACTGGAAAATTAGCGGGCTTAAAAGTGGCCATCATTGGAGACATCATGCATAGCAGGGTTGCTTTAAGTAATATTTATTTACTCAAGAAAATGGGTGCAGAAGTGATGGTTTCAGGGCCGCCCACTTTAATACCTACTTATTTACAAAAAGCCATGGATGTACAAGTGGAATACAATATCGACAAAGCCTTGGCTTGGTGCGATGTGGCCAATGTGCTTAGAATTCAATTAGAAAGGCAAAATCAGCCTTTATTTTCCTCTTTGAGAGAATACAACCTAGCCTACGGTATCACCATGAATAGGCTCAATAAGCTCAATAAAGAAATCCTGATCATGCATCCCGGCCCCATCAATCGTGGGGTAGAAATGGATAGTGATGTGGCCAACAGCCCTCATTCCATCATTTTAGACCAAGTAGAAAATGGAGTTGCCGTAAGAATGGCCTGTTTGTATCTGCTCACTGGCAGATCCAACCCTGCTTAATTACTTTTGTACTAAGAATTTTATTACTTTTAAGCCATGCAAAGAATCTGCTTATTTCCTGGAACTTTCGACCCTGTCACTTTAGGTCATATTGATATTATTGACAGGTCTTTACCCTTATTTGATAAAGTAGTGGTGGGCATAGGTATCAATGCTTCCAAGGATCCCATGTTCACCGCAGACCAAAGAAAACAATGGTTTGAAGAAATTTATAAAGATCAACCACAGGTAGAAGTGGCTATTTATGACGGATTAACTGTTAAGTTTTGTCAATCGATAGGTGCTCAATTTATTTTAAGAGGCATTCGTTATGTTAGTGATTTTGAATATGAGAAAACCATTGCCGATGCCAATCGTACCATGGACAGACATATTGAAACTATTTTTTTAACAGGAGAACCTAAATACACTTCTGTAGCTTCCACCATTGTGAGAGACATTATTAGAAATGGGGGAGATGCTTCTCCTTTCTTACCAGAAGCCGTAATCAAAAGTTTGAATAAATAAGCGTTTAAATTAACAAGGCTTCATTTAAAAAAATTTACTGATTAATTTTTAATCGATAAGCTTCTATTACTTCTAGTATAGTTGGATACGTATTTTCTAAACAAGTTCTTGCGGTAGCTAAGGAATGCCATTCAATCTTTTCAATATCTTCTGAACTTTGTGGAATGCCAATTTGCATATCTGCAATAGTCATATGAAACCAATAAGTGCGTTTGACTACTTCCTCTTGCAAATATTTATCAAAATAAGTATGGTTCGTGAATTTTAAGAGTTCATGTAATTTGATATTGTTAATACCCGTTTCTTCCTGCACTTCTCTAAGGGCACAAGTTTGTATGGTTTCGCCTTCATCTAATTTTCCTTTGGGTAAATCCCAGCAACCTCTTCTAAATATCCATAAAATTTCACCTTGCGCATTGGTTACAAGGCCACCTGCTGCTAATATTTGTTTGGGCATAAAAATGTGTATAGTATTTAGTAAATCCTGAAGTGAATCTAGCAATTTGACTTTAAATTTGCTGCAAGAAATTAACTTTATGACCAATCAAAAAGCCGTTGCCGAAAAACTACTCCAAGTAGGTGCTGTAAAATTAAGCCCAAATAATCCATTTACATGGGCAAGTGGCTGGAAAAGTCCAATTTATTGTGATAATAGAAAGGTTTTATCCTTCCCTTATGTAAGAGACTTTATTAAAAGTGAAATGTGCAATGTTATTTTTGAAAAATTTGAAGGGGCAGATATGTTGGCGGGTGTAGCCACTGCAGGTATTCCTTGGGGTGCCATGGCAGCCGATCAATTGAAACTACCTTATATCTATGTAAGACCCAAACCAAAAGAGCATGGCTTAGGCAATCAAATTGAAGGGGTATACGCAAACACCAATAAAATTTTAGTGATTGAAGATTTAATTTCAACTGGTAAAAGTAGTTTGCAAGTGGTAGATGTTTTAAGAAATGCTGGCTTAGAAGTGGTGGGCATGGTTTCGATTTTTAATTATGGCTTTTCCATTGCAGAAGATGCATTTAAAGCGGCTGGGGTGCCCTATTATTCTTTAACCAATTATGCAAGTTTGATTGATATGGCAGTGGAAAAAGGAGAGGTTGATGCTGCTACACAAAGCACTTTGATGCAATGGCGTGAAAGCCCAAGTACTTGGAAACAATAATCAATTTTATACGAATTAGAGCTTTAGCGCTTCTTTTAAATTTAGTTGCTGGGTGGTTTGAAAATGAATGGGAACGGTTTTAGTAAATATACCTTTGGTAATAGTGGCTGATCCATCGACACTAATTTTCATCGGTTTATTGAAAACAATGTCCACTGTATTTTTTAAAAGCAAACTGAGTTCCATTTCCATTTTAGCAGGCAATTCAAAATTAGAATTGGCTGGAATCATATAAACAGAATCTAAATTATACTTTGTTAAAAATTGATCATTGATATAAACAGAACAATCTAAATTTTTTAAGGTGAGTTTAAAATTATTCGGGTTTTGATATTCAAACTTTGCATTAAATATATTTTTTCCAAAGCTTGCTTTTTCAATTTTTATAGATTTGATACCTTTAAAAACAAAGGGCTGGGGTGTTGAACAAGCCATCAAAAATAAGAGTAGACTGGCAAAAAAGTAATGATTGATCTTCATTTAAATATTTTGATGAAATTATTAGTTATTTGGGGTTTGAGAAAATATATTTACACAACTATTTGTTAAGAAATGCTATATACAGATTTGCAATATTTTGGAACCATTGACTTTATTAAAACATTACTAAAGAACGCACAAGTCAATTATGACATACAAGCGCCATTTACTAAAATGAGTTTCAAAAACAGAATGGTAATTCTTAGTGCGCAAGGTCCATTAAATTTAACCATCCCCATCATTGGCGGAAGAGAGCAGAAAATACCTATCCAAGAAATTTTAATTGATTATACAACTCCTTGGAGGGCACAACATTTTAAAGCATTGTGTACAGCTTATAAAAGATCGCCTTATTTTGAGTATTATGAACAAAGCCTATCCAACTTGTATACACAACAACATGATAAATTAATAGATTTTTTATTGGCTTGCCAGGAGTGGTTGCGAATGAAGATAAAAGCAAATTGGACAACAAGTTTAATCACCAATAGTAAAGAGCAAGGCATAGACCAAAATGAAAAATATTTTTCTCCTTGGCTTCCAAAAAATTATCAGCAATCGGTGATCGTCCCCAAATACCAACAAGTTTTTGAAGACAAAATAGGATTTGTCAATAATGCCTGTATTGTTGATATGTTGTTTTGTTGTGGAGGAAAAGAACTGAAACAGTTACTTAGTTAATGGCTAACTTTTCCATCATCAATGAGAATTCAAATAAATCTTGATCCGAAGTTTTGTGTTTGCCTAAAGCTTGTAAAACCAATTGAGCGGTACTGCCACTAAATAAGGTTTGGACCATTTTATTCAAGTATTGCTCTTGTGCTTTTTCTTTTTTTAGGGTTGGTGTATAAATATGTTTTTTAGATTGTATATTTCTTGAAACCAACCCTTTGGTATTCATAATCTGCATCAGCTTGAGCGTAGTGGTATAACCTACTTCTTTTGTTTTTTGAACCACTTCATGTACTTCTTTAACGGTTGCATTTTCTTTATCCCATAGAATACACAGTATCTCTAATTCACTTTCTGTAGGCTTGAATAACTTAGTCATATAATACGATTGAATTCGTAGTAAAATACGAAAAAAGTTTAATTATAAAAAAATCCGCACTGTAAAAGATGCGGATTTTTTATAAATATGTACCAGAAAAAAAATAATTTACTTATTATCTTTCTTTAAATAAGTTGAAAATTTTGCATTTTGTTCAGCAGTTAATGCTTTACCATTTACTGTTATTTTACCATCTTTAATTTGAATGTTTACATTGTCAACAGGAGCTATACCTTCTTCTTGCAATGCTTGTAACAATGTTTTGGTATTTGCTGAAATAGTCACCGTAGCTGCAGAATCATTAATAATTTTTGCACCAGCAGTTGAATCTGAATTAATTACAGAAATTTCAACAGTTTGTGTTTTATTTACCGCTGCTCCAGTTGGATGCATTTTAGCTAAAGTTGGCGCCAAAACTAAGGACACAATAGACATTAATTTAATCAAGATATTCATAGATGGGCCAGAAGTATCTTTAAATGGATCTCCCACCGTATCTCCTGTTACAGAAGCCTTATGTGGTTCAGATTTCTTATAAAACATCTCACCATTTATCTCAACACCCTTTTCAAAAGATTTTTTTGCATTGTCCCAAGCACCACCCGCATTGTTTTGGAAAATACCCATTAATACACCACTTACAGTAGCGCCAGCTAAGAAACCACCTAAGGCTTCAGGGCCCATTGTAAATCCAATTAATATAGGGGAGATGATGGTAATGGCTCCAGGTAACATCATTTTTTTCAAGGAAGCTTCTGTACTAATCGCCACACATTTATCGTATTCTGGTTTACCAGTACCTTCCATAATTCCAGGAATGGTTCTAAACTGACGACGTACTTCTTCCACCATGGCCATTGCTGCTTCACCCACAGCGCGAATGGCCAATGAAGAAAATATAAATGGAATCATTGCACCAACAAATAAAGAAGCCAATACATCAGCTTTATAAATGTCAATATGTTGATTGTTAGGCATCGCCACACCCACAAAGGCAGCGAATAATGCTAATGAAGTTAATGCAGCAGAAGCAATGGCAAAACCTTTACCACTTGCAGCAGTTGTATTTCCAACAGCATCTAAAATATCTGTTTTCTCACGAATCTCTGCAGGCAATTCACTCATTTCAGCAATACCACCAGCGTTATCAGCAATAGGACCAAAAGCATCAATCGCTAATTGCATTGCAGTAGTGGCCATCATACCAGCTGCAGCAATAGCAACACCATACAAACCAGCACAAGCGAATGAACCATAAATTCCAGCAGCTAAAACTAAAATTGGGAAGAAGGTTGATTCCATTCCTATAGCTAAACCTCCAATAATATTGGTTGCATGTCCTGTACTAGATTGTTTGATAATGCTTAACACAGGGCGTTTACCCATTGCAGTGTAATATTCAGTAATGATGCTCATTAATGTACCTACGATCAATCCAACAGCGATCGCACCAATTACTCCGTTTCTTGTAAATTCTAAACCACGTAAGGTCATTGTTTCAGGTAAAATATTAGATACTAAGAAATAACAAGCAATGGCTGTTAAAATCATAGACCCATAATTACCCATATTTAATGCTCTTTGAACAGTAGCTGTGTTTAATCCAGCATTCTCGCTGATACGAACAAAGAAAGTTCCAATAATGGATAATAAAATACCCACACCTGCTATCAACATGGGCAATAAAATAGGAGACAAGCCACCAAAGGCATCAACTAATTTTGCACCATTGGCTCCAGTTACTTCTTGTCCTAAAACCATGGTGGCTAAAACGGTGGCCACATAAGAACCAAATAAATCGGCACCCATACCAGCCACATCACCCACATTGTCACCTACGTTATCTGCAATGGTTGCAGGGTTACGTGGATCATCTTCTGGAATACCTGCTTCTACTTTACCTACTAAATCAGCACCCACATCGGCAGCCTTGGTATAAATACCTCCACCCACACGTGCAAACAATGCAATAGACTCAGCACCTAAAGAGAATCCAGTTAAGATTTCTATTGTACGCAACATACCTTCTGCGTCTCCAGTTGGAGAGAAAAAATGTTTGATAATTAAAAACAGACCACCCAATCCTAATACTGCCAATCCAGATACGCCTAAGCCCATCACAGATCCACCAGTAAAAGAAACTTTCAATGCACGTGCTAAACTTGTTTTAGCAGCTTCTGCAGTTCTTACATTCGCTTTCGTAGCAATTTTCATTCCAATATATCCTGCAGTGGCACTAAATACAGCACCAATTACAAATGCAATGGAGATACTCCAGTGACTTGTTGTGTTTTTGGAAGCCATAAAGCCCAATAATAAACCTACAATTACTACAAAGTAGCCAAGGATTTTCCACTCTGCTTTTAAGAATGCCATCGCACCTTCTGCGATATACGTGCTTATCTCTTTCATTCTAGCATTACCAGCATCTTGCTTAGCTACCCAGTTGAATTTCAATAGAGTATATAGTAAACCTACAACTCCCATAGCCGGAACGGCATAAAATAGACAATCGTTCATAAAAAAGTGTATTCTTTAGTTATAATTAAGGACTGCAAAAATAGGGGGTAAAAGCCAAAAAAAGTGCAAAAAGCTCAACATTACTCTACTCATTATTCAACTAATGAGGTCGTATCCACCTTGCCAGTGAAAACCGAAGCAATTTCCTTGCCTTTATAGATGGATTTATTGAATTTATTGCCCAAAATGATGATGGTAGCCGATTCATTGATCAATCTGGTAAAAACGGTGTTATTGCCATGCCACCATCCATTGTGGTAAATCAATTTTTCTTCGTTGGGTTTGGTCAAAATACGCCAGCCCAAACCGTAATTATGGTAATACTTATTGATGGGACTTTGTGGCTGATAGGCCATTTCTAAAGTTGCAGGGGCTAAAAATTTTCCTTCTGTCAAAGCTTTGTCCCATAACAACATGTCACGCGCTGTGCTGTAAACATTCTTATCTCCATAAATACAATCAAATTTTTCAATGCGATAGGGCACTTTTCTTGCATTGTAAGAGGGTGTGTATTTATCTATAGTTTTAGCACTAAAAATATAGGTGTTGTCCATTTTCAATGGCTTGAATATATTTTCGGCCATATAAGTTGGAAACTCTTGTCCAGTTATTTTTTCAATAATCAAGGCCAATAGAACAAAATTGGTATTGCAATATTTAAACACACGATCTGGATTACTTTGTGGCGCTGGCTTTTTACTCACCATAAAATCTAAAACATCCTGATTGTTGTAAATACCTTGTTTGAAAGGGTTTTCAGACTTGATCAATTGAATTTTCTTTACCCATCTACCTTTTTTATTTTTAACCTGGGTCATCATGTATTTGTGCGATTCCATAAAAACAGTGTAATCGGGCAAACCACTGCGATGAGAAAGTAACTGTTCAATAGTCACTTCGGTATAAGGAAAATTAGGAACGTATTTTGTAACAGGCGCTTTCAAATCCAATTTGTGTTGCTCCCATAATTTTAATGCGGCCATCCCAGTAAATGTTTTGGAAATAGAAGCTAAATGAATAGAAGTTTCAGGGGACATTGCTGTTTTGCTTCCAAAATCGGAATAGCCTTGGTAGTCCTCAAAAATTATTTCTCCATTCTTAGCCACCACAATTTCTCCACTAAACCCTTTCTTGCCTAATAACAATTCATATTTTGCTTTGACTTCTGCTTTTAATTTTTCTTTGTCTGTTACACTCAATCCAACTTTGGTAAAATTAGGATTGTCCATGTATTTTGAAGCTTGACTTGTGCCACAAGCACAAATCAAAAAATTGAAAACGAGAAATAGGGCCCAACGTGCGATCATCTGTTAGTTTTTATAAGGTGTCAATCAACAAGTATAGTTACAAAAATAACGCTATAATGACATAATTTATTGTTAATGAATAGCAAACAGTTAATTTTTTTTAACTTTGTGCCATGAGCAATTTAGATACCACCAGTTACCCTAAGGATAAAATCAAGGTTTTATTCCTTGAAAACATCAGCGATAAAGCGGTGCAATACTTCAAGGATCAAGGGTATACCGATGTAAAAAAGCTATCTGGAGCTTTGAGCGAGGAGGAATTGATTAAAGTGATTAAAGATGTCCATATTCTTGGAATTAGATCCAAGACTTTTATTTCTAAAAAAGTTTTAGACAATGCAAAAAAATTACAAGCCATTGGATGTTTTTGTATTGGGATAAATCAAGTAGATCTTAAAACATGTAAACAAAAAGGGGTGGCTTTATTTAATGCCCCCTATAGTAATACAAGAAGTGTAGCAGAATTAGTCATTGGTGCATCCATTATGTTGATTCGTCGTATTACAGATAAAAACTTAGCAGCACACCAAGGCATTTGGAACAAAGAAGCAAAAGGTAGTTTTGAATTAAGAGGAAAAACTATGGGTATTCTTGGTTATGGTAATATTGGAATGCAGTTAAGTGTGCTAGCCGAAGCCATGGGTATGAAAGTGAAATTTTATGATGTTGAAACCAAACTTCCCATAGGCAACGCCATTGCTGTAAAATCTATTAAAGATTTAGTAAGCAGTTCAGATATCATTTCCTTGCACGTTCCAGAAACCAATCAAACAAAAAATTTAATTAACAAAGCAGTTATTAAGCAATGCAAGCAAGGTGCTATATTAATCAATTACGCACGAGGAGAAGTAGTGGATTTAGATGCACTCAGTCAAGCCCTAAAAGACAAAACCATTGCGGGCGCTGCCATTGATGTATTTCCGATTGAACCCGAAAAAAATGGCGATAAATTTACAAGCCCATTACAAGGATTGTCTAATGTGATCCTAACACCTCATATTGGCGGATCTACCGAAGAAGCTCAAGAAAATATTGGAGAAGATGTAAGCATTAAATTGTATCAATATCTTGAACGTGGCGTATCTACTGGCTCACATAGTATTCCTGGTATTAGTTTACCTCCAGTTGAAAATGCACACCGCATCTTACACATTCATAATAATGTACCTGGTGTTTTGAGTGCCATCAATACTGTAATGTCTAAAAATAAAATTAATATTTTGGGACAATATTTAAAAACGAACGATGAAATTGGATATGTGGTTTTGGATGTAGATTCTAAATTATCTAAAACGGCCATTGCACTTTTAAAAGAAGTAAAACATACTATTAGAGCGCGTATGTTGTATTAGTGGCGTATCATTACAATTGTTCCAGCATCTTTTTAATTTCCTCGGCATCTACGCCAGTGGCTTGTAAATTTTCTTGCATAGCATCTTTAGCATAAAGCATTTTACTTGCATACATTTTTCTTGCACTGCTATGCATTTCTTTAGCACCTGTTGCCTGCATAATTTCTTTAATATTATTAGAACGCACACCAGAGCCTGGCATGATAATAATTCGTTCTCCAGCTTCTTCCACTAATTTTTTTAATAGCGGGAGGGCATCTGCTGCATTGGGTACTTGACCACTGGTTAAAATACGCTTACAACCAGTTGCAATAATTTCTTCTAAAGCAATGAAGGGGTCTTTACATCTATCAAAGGCTCTATGAAAACTTATTTGCATAGAAGGCCCCGCTATAGCTACAAGTTCTTTAGTTCTAATTGTATCAATACTTCCATCTGCATTCAATAATCCTATAACGGCTCCTAAATAGCCTAGTTCTTTAATAGTGAGTAAATCGGCCTTCATTACTTCAAACTCCGATCTTGAATATAAAAAATCACCTCCTCTTGGTCGAATAATTGGAAACACTGGTTGTGTTGTGAAAGACCTTAGTGTTTTTAAACTTCCATAAGATGGGGTAGTACCGCCTTCTTGAGGGTTTTCACAAAATTCAATTCGATGGGCACCTGCTTTTAAAGCGCTGACTGCAGCCTCTACTGAAAATACAGCTATTTCAAGTTTTGTAGACATATTTTTAATCTAATGAAGAAGATTCAAATAATTTATTTCCATCATTGGTATGCACTGCATAATTAAATCCTTTGTGTAAAGCATAAGCGCCCACTTCCCCTTTTTTATTAATGGCAATAAAACATACTTGAATGTCTTTGGCTTTTTCTTTTTTAATTCTTCTTATTCTTTCTGTAATAATTTGACAAGCTTCTTTGGGTGACTTTCCTTGTCTCATTTGCTCCACTACAGCACTTGCACCAGCAACACGAATCACATCTTCACCCTGACCAGTTGCAACCACTGCACCCACTTCATTGTCTACATATAAGCCAGCACCAATTATAGGTGAGTCCCCCACACGACCTCTCATTTTAAAACCCGCACCACTGGTAGTACAACTACCAGATAAGTTTCCATAACTATCTAAAGCAATCATCCCAATGGTATCGTGATTCCACTCCCCTGTAATTAGTTTATGTGGTGCCATTAAAGAAGGATCTAATTGACTCGTAGCTTGTTTCCTTTCAATATTAATAACTGGTTTGTATTCTGATTTTTTTAACCAATTTTCATAAGATGATTTTGCATCTTTGGATAATGTGTCTGGTTCTAATGTAAAACCTTCTGACACCGCAAACTGTTGTGCACCTTCACCCACTAGCATCACATGTGGTGTTTTTTCCATGACTCTTCTTGCAACCGATATAGGATGTTTAATACGTTCTAAAAAAGCAACGCTTCCGCAATTAAATTCATGATCCATGATAGAAGCATCCAAAGTTACATGACCATCTCTGTCTGGATTTCCACTTAAACCAACGCAACAATTAATTTCATCTTCGGTCACCATCACACCTTTTTCTACTGCATCCAATGCTTTACCACCTATACCAATTATTTTCCAAGCAGCCATATTGGCTGCCAAACCTGCATCCCATGTTGCTACTACTACAGGATTCACCACTGGATTCATATTGCTAATTGTATTGGAGCCGCCCGTAATACCTTGTACCGATTTAGGAAAAAACCCAGTGATGGTAAAACTTGAAATACCTAAACCACTTAAGTTCAAAAACTTTCTTCTATCCATGCTCATAGTGCTTTCATTTTATAGATTTCAAGATACGAACAATGAACTTATTTTTAGTACTTTTAACTATTAAAATTATATGGAATCAATTTTTAATTTGTATGGATGGAAGGTAATGAGTTATGAACCAATACATCAAGGTTTGATCAATCATACTTATGCTGTTAAAACAAATAAAGATGAATTTATTTTGCAATCCATTAACCATAAGGTTTTTAAGGACCCTGCAGCCATAGATGCCAATATCAATTCCATTTCAAAATATATCAACTTAAATAACCCAGATTATTTATTCACCCATTTAGTACCTACCATTGAAGGCAAAACATTGTTAGAATGGGAGCAAGGCTATTACCGAGCTTTTCATAAAATTGATGGTTATGCTTTAAGTGTTTTAGAAAACGAGCACCAAGTAGAAGCAGCTGCGGAACAATTTGCCCAATTTACATTTGGTTTAAAAAATTTCAATGCAGCTTCCCTTCAAAATACGCTTCCACAATTTCATGATTTAAATTTAAGGTATCAACAATTTACCGAAGCCCTCCAAAATGGAGATGTCAAAAGAAGTGATGCCAATAAAGACACCATTCAATATTTAGAATCCAATAAACATTATGTAAGTACCTATAATAGTTTTATTGCACATCCAGATGCTACCAAAAGAGTTACACATCATGATACCAAAATTAGCAATGTGCTTTTTAATAAAACAAATGGAATAGAAAAAGCCATTTGTGTGATTGACTTAGACACTGTCATGGCTGGTTATTTTATTAGCGACGTAGGGGACATGTGTAGAACCTGCTTATGTGCGGTTTCTGAAGAAGAAAAAGATTTAAATAAAATTACTGTAGACCCTTTAAAATGGGCCGCTTTAAAAAAAGGGTATTTAAAATACATGCAGGATACACTAAGCAATTATGAATTGGACCATTTTTTTTATGCAGGACAATTTATGATATACATGCAAGCGCTTCGTTTTTTTACAGATCATTTAAATAAGGACAGCTATTATGGCGTAAGCTATGAAGGCCAAAACCTAGTGCGTACGCTGAATCAAATACGTTTATTAGAACAGTACAATAAACTGAATTAAAAGAGCTAAATTAAAGTATAGAAATACTAAAACTGGAATACTTATTCTTAATGATTTCAATAATTT
>Ga0194047_10000413_pt1 | contig 29045 bp, 23 predicted proteins | sample JunL225m_MetaG_2_FD_160070 | JGI IMG/M metagenome (GOLD analysis project Ga0194047, IMG submission 160070) | Anoxic zone freshwater microbial communities from boreal shield lake in IISD Experimental Lakes Area, Ontario, Canada - Jun2016-L221-5m | ecosystem: Environmental > Aquatic > Freshwater... | reverse complement strand
AAACTCCTTTGGTCTAAGATATTTCGGCAAACTTATTTTGCCAGAGGAGTTTTCTTTTGTCACCATTTTTCGCTAACTGCTTTGTTTCCCTCTCTTTTCCCTTAGCTTGATGCTTATGGGGCGACTCCAGCGTCGCCCCTACGGGTTAATCTTCTTGGCGTGTTGACATTGGAATACCGACCTTGCAACAACCCTGCAATTTATAGCAATCTTTAAGGATTTTGTAGGAAAGTTGTATTATACTAATCCTCAGCAAGAATTATTACCCAAGAGTATCTAATAGCTTTATGCAAATTTAGAGGAAATTATTTATGGTTTTGCAGCCATTCGAGCAACAACTGGTAGTAAGCCTCGTAGCACAAACCGCCAGTGCGCCGGATTACATAGCCACCTTTTTTGAAGGGCTACTCTCATTCCTCGCACCTTGTGTCTTACCGCTCGTGCCGGGCTATCTCTCGTACATAAGCGGGGTATCGGTAGCAAAAGCCGCCCGCACCGTCAAAAACCCGGCAATTGCAGTTTCTGCGGGTTCAGGTAACAGCGGAGCGGTGGCGTTAGAAACAAACCCAATTGAAGCTGAACAGGAAATAGCGCAAATCAGTGGCGCAGATATTCGGCGTGTCCTCTTTTCCTCTCTGCTGTTCGTAGCCGGATTTACCACTATTTTTATTCTATTTTTCGGCTTTTTCAATCTCATCACAGATATTTTCGGCGACATCCGAACTCCGGTGCGTATCGCAGCAGGTTTACTGGTAATATTCTTTGGCTTGCATTTTTTGGGCATCTTCCGAATCGGCTTTCTCGATATGGAACGCCGCTTCAACCTGAATCGCATCAAGCGAGCCAGTTATATTGGCGCGTATTTTCTGGGAGGCGCGTTTGCCTTTGGCTGGACACCTTGCGTTGGTCCTTTCCTCACTGCCGCTATCTTCACAGCGGAACAAAGTAATGGTTGGGAAGGCGCAACCCTGATGCTAGTTTATTCGGCAGGGTTAGGCATTCCTTTCATACTGGCAGGTTTGTTTTTCAATCGCATGCTGGGTTTTATCGCTCGCTTGCGCCGCCATTACCAAATTATTGAAATTGCCAGCGGGATTCTATTACTCTTGGTCGGACTTCTATTAATCACTAACAATTTGAGCGCAATCACGCAAGAGCTTTCCAGATTCAGGTATTTCTAGCTCAGGGGGTTATGCAATATAGATGTACTCCAAACACAGAAACATGAGGTGGGCAGCAACGCTTTTAAGTCTGCTACTTGCGTTAGCTTTGTTTGCCTGTGGCGATACTACCGCCAATTCACAAATAACAGCAAGCTCCAAACTAACAAAAGAAAAGCCGCCGGTAAAAGTTGCGATAGGGTTTACTGCCCCTGACTTTACCGCTCAAACGATTAGCGGCGAAACATTACAGTTAAGCGTGCTACAAGGCAAAGGGGTTATTGTAAGTTTTTGGTCGGTTTATTGACCGAGTTGCCGTCAGGAGTTTCCTGACTTCGTGCAGACTTATAACGATAACAAAGCCAATCTGACAATAGTGGGCGTAGATTGGGGAGAAACCGAGCAAGAAGTGGCAAGCTTTAAAAGCGAGTTTAAAGTTCCGTTTCCACTGACTATTGATAAAACGGGCGACCTAATCACCTTATTTCGCGCCCCATATCATCCCTACAACGTTTTCATCAACAAGGAAGGGGTTATAACCGGAATTGTGCCGGGATTGGTAACGCCTGAAATGATGAAAAGCCAGCTTTCCAAAATTCTTTAAACGTTGGTTCTATCGCTCGCCTCTAATAAGGGATGCGGGCTTTTTTATTGGGCTGTCTTGCGTGGTTTGTGATAATATTAAGCGATATAATTCATAAGATTTTTCAAACCTGAAAGGTTGGTATGGCACAACCGGACTCGGATTTTAAATCGCTAATAGCGCAGGCTGAACTGGCGCTGGTTAACGAGGAGTGGCAATACGCGCTGAACTTGTTCGAGCAGTTGCTACCGCTTGCGCCTGACACAGAACGGGCAGAAGTATTGAAGGGGCGCGGGGTGGCGTTGCTAAAGCTAGAACGCTACGAGGAAGCAATCGCTGTTCTGGAAAAAGCGCAAAACCTCGAACCGGGCAAGGCTGAAGTTTATTTGTACCGCGCCTTAATCTGCGAAAATATCGGTGATTTTGAAGGAGCGTTGGCTTTTTACAATCGAACGATTGAGCTTAAACCGGAAGACGCTGAAGCCTATTTCCGGCGAGGCGGTATCTATTTCCAAAACCATCAGTTTGAAGAAACCGTTACCGATAATACGCGAGCCATCGAATTACACACGGGCGTAGCTGTTACGGGTCCCTATATTGCGCGTGGATTGGCTTATCACCAGTTAGAGCAATATCCTGAAGCCTTGAAGGATTATTCTCACGCGCTTGAAATTGACCCGCGCGGGGCTGCCGATGCCTATTTCTACCGCGCCCTGATATATATGGATTTGGAGAAAGCATTGCCCGCTCGCGCCGATTTGCAGGCTTTCCTGCTGATGACCGATGACTTGGATGGGTTGCTGGCTACACAGGCACAAGAAATAATTGAAGCGCTAGATAACGAGGCTTAAATCTCAGGAGATTATTAGACATGGATACTTTTCCCTATGCCGAACAATTGCTCAAAGAGAAACCAAATTTGCCGTTAGCGGGTATTAAAGTTATTGATTTGACTCGGCTTTTGCCCGGACCATACGCCACTATGCTGCTGGGCGACCTCGGCGCGGATGTGCTGAAAGTAGAAGACCCTCAACTGGGTGATTATATGCGCTGGGAAGGACCTTATATCAACGGCGAAGGGGCAAGTTTTCTGGCGCTAAATCGCAACAAGCGTAGCATAACCCTGAATTTAAAGCACCCAGAGGCACGCGATATTTTCCTAAAGTTAGTAGCCGATGCGGATATTTTAATGGAGAGCTTCAGACCGGGCGTATTGGACAAACTGGGAGTGGGCTATGCACAATTGAAAAAAATCAACCCGCGCTTGATTTTTTGTGCCATTAGCGGCTACGGTCAGGATGGTCCTTATGCCCAACGCGCCGGGCATGACCTGAATTATATCGGATACGCAGGGGCATTGGGACAAACCGGACGCGCCGGAGAAGCGCCAGCCTTGCCGGGGGTGCAAATTGCCGATTTAGGCGGAGGCGGCATACTCTCATTAGTGGGAATTCTAGCAGCGTTAGAAGGGCGACATCGCACAGGCGAAGGACGTTTTGTGGATGTTTCCATGACCGAAGGTGTGGCAAGTTGGCTAACCTATATGGCAGGTAATTATTTTGCCAAAGGCGAAACCCAAAAACGTGGACGCGGTAGGTTAAACGGGGGGTTGCCAGAATATGGCGTGTATGAAACCTCAGACGGTAAATGGCTCACGGTGGGAGCGCTTGAGCCGAAATTCTTCGAGCGTATGTGCGATTTGATAGAGTTGCCACAATATAAAAACAATTTGCAGAGCGAAGGTGAACGCGCTGACGAAGTAAGAACCGCTTTCACCACCCGCTTCAAACAAAAGACACGAGACGAATGGCTGACTCTACTAGCTGGAGAAGAAACCTGCGTGGGACCTGTTTATGAGATTGACGAGGTTCTCAACGACCCGCAATTACAGGCGCGGGGCTTTGTAACAGAGATAGAGCATCCCAAAGCCGGGCGCATCAAGCAACTGGGCTGCCCAATGAAAATGGATGATTTGCCCGCTAAAGATGTATTGCGCGTACCTCCGCCTAGTTTTAGTGAGCATACCGCTGAAATACTAGGTGGGTTAGGCTTTTCTGCTTCTGAAATAGAGCGGTTGAAAAAAGAAAAAGCCATTTAGATTTTGAAGTCAGGTTTTAAAGATGGTTCGGAGGCTGTTTGGCGGATGCTCTTTAAGCAACACAAAGCATTAATTATTCCCCTGCTTCTAAGCGCCGTAATATTCATAACCGCGTGGGTGGCGAATATTGCCACTAACACCTTTTTTATTGATGTGGGCGCATCAAACCGCATTGATAAAATGTATATGCCGCCGGATAATAACGGGTTTTATATCTCCGAAACTCGCCGAGATACAAAACCCAACGAAGATAATTCCTTCCGCTGGACTACAAAAGAAGCAATACTAGATTTGCCGGAGGTATTGCTTCTTACTCCTTGGAAAGCCACTATCAGGGTAAGCGCACCGCGCCCGAATTCTAAGCCGGAGCAACCCGCTACCATGCTGATTATCAGCCTTGCCGATAATCGCAGCACTTACGAATTGGGTCAATTCTCCTTGCCCGCTTCCGCCGATGGTAAAGACATTGCTTTCTCAATACCGGCGCGTTATTCGCTTCCCAACACTTCGGTGCATCTCTTGATAGAATCCAGCACAAGTTTCCAGCCCGGCAACGGGGACAAACGCACGCTAGGTCTGGTTCTTTACAACCTCAAATTCGAGCCGGATTACACCGCTTACGGAGTTAAGGGTTGGCTGGCTACCCTGCTGCTACCTTTACTGGTCAGCCTTATTGCACTGGCGATTGAACGGTGGGTACGGCTTTTAGGGGCAGGTTTACGCTTAAGCATAGGGATTCAGATTGCCGCTTCCATTATCATAATTTCCAGCCTTATAAGCTGGCAGGAATTGGTGGAAACCGCTTACCTACCGTGGGCGATAACACTGTGGGTAACATGGCTGGCTTTCCGGTTGGCGCAACTCTTTACCGAACGCGCTCCCGACGTACCCGCGCCTTTTATATATGCGGCATGCTTCATGGGAGTGTTATCGGTAGTGCAGGTCGTATTTAATCGCCTTGATTTGAATAAATGGGGCGATACAGCAGTAGTTGCTGCACAGACCGGGGCATTACTGCTTGCCATTGCTGCGCATCTTTTCGCCCGTAAATATTTTGAACCGCTGCTGGTGTGGATTTTTGTGATAGCGGCGGCGGTTTCATTCGCCTGTCTCAACTGGATTGCGGTTTTTGACAGCTTTTATCACGGCTTCGACTTTCGGGTGTATTATAATCCACAAGTCTTGATGGAACAGAATGGCAAACCGCTATTCGACCTCAAGGACATTATAGCCTCGCCGGGGTCTTCGGTACGCACACCCCCTACCTTTGCGCTATTATACTGGCTTTTGCTACGTTTTTACGGCGCAGATGTGCAGAGCGCATTATACATATGGCGCATCGTCAATGAATTATTGCTAATCCCGATTATTTTCATCCTATACAAGCTAACCGGAACGCTTAAATACCGCCTACCGTTGGTACTGTTTCTGATACTGAATTTCCGCCAACTGGCATTTAACATGGATTTGGCACAGCCCAACATTATATTGCTACTATTCATGGCATTGACCACGCTGCTCATAAAAAATAAACACGATACGCTTTCCGGCGCAATTCTGGCTTTTCCCATCTGGCTAAAGCTATTGCCGGGGATAACCGCTTTCTATTATCTGGTAGAGCGACGCTGGCGCGGCTTACTCGGTCTGGTAGCCGGGTCATTGGTGGTAAATGGGCTGGTTATAGCGGCGGTGGGCTGGGATAACCTCTGGTACTACTACTCAAAAGCCATGTGGGGGGTAAATCAGCCTGAAATCGGCTTAGTGGGGCAATCTTTCTGGGGCTTTTTAGGGCGGTTGGGCGTTGACGAAGTTCAGAAAAGCTTCACCCAAAACTTCCCCACTGAATTAATGCCGATTGGCTATGGCTTCAGCCTCTGCATGCTTGGGTTTACCCTTTTTGCCCTGTGGCGCAGTCCTTCTCACGATTGGCAAGCAAATTTACTCAAGTTCAATGCGCTTTTAGTAACAAGCATGGTGATTTCGCCCTTTATCTGGAAGCATTATACGATAATGCTTTTAGGCGCAATCGTGGTGATAGCGGTAAATCTCAGCTGTAGTCGCTCCGGGTGGAGGCTCATTATCTTCAGCATGGCTTACGGGATAATGGCTTTTGATCAGGATTTTCTGTTTTTCCCCGACAGAGCCTACGGGTTAGGGCGAATTGCCAGCAGCGGTTTCTTTTTCGCACTTTTCGCGCTATGGGCGCTCCATATCAACACAATACTAAAATATCGCCCTAACACAAAAATAGTTGCCAAACCTACCTATACGGCGGAAAAAGTGGTCAGCATTTCCAACTGAGCTACCATTACTTAAGTGTTAAATTAGTAATAGCCGTTATAGGTAGGGTGAATTAGGTAAGAGGAAAACAACTCGGTTTTTTATTTGCAAAGAATAAGGTTAAGCGCTATACTTCGGACGTTAAAAACGTCGGGGCGTAGCGCAGCCCGGTAGCGCGCATCGTTCGGGACGATGAGGCCGGAGGTTCAAATCCTCTCGCCCCGACTTAAATTAACAATTACCGCTCTATTCTGAAATCATCCACAAAGAACCCGGCATAGCCATTTCCTACATTTCCCACTCCGCTCACAAAACGCAACCTTACTTGTATTACTTTCCCGCTCCATTTGCTCAAATCTACCCGTATCGTTTCCCAATTGCTGATTAATCCACTTACCGTTTGCACCGTAGCAAAGGCTTGACCCGGTTGGGCTATTTCTACCAGCAAGGTATCCTGATCGTTTACCCGTTGTGGGTTATCCGTTTGCCCCGTTATCTGGAAAGACAAGGCGGGATGTTCGATACCGCCCAAATCTAAAGGACGCAAAAGATTGGCGGAAGCATTCAAACCGATGCGATAACGCCCGTAATTCTCCTCGCCAAACCAAAGCGCATAAGACCCACTGGCAGACATCCGGGTAGTAAGATGCCATGGCTCATCCAACGTCCAGTTCGCGCTACCGGCTACCTCAAAATTGTCAGAAAAAAGCGTGTTAGCTGGCTGTAGCTGCATAGGTCTGGATGTAGTGGTATCTGCTGAGCTACTTTGCGCGAACACGCTGATAGCGGTTATGAGCAGTAGCGTTAGGATAAAGCCCACCATCAGATATAGCAGATTGCGTTTCCAAAGCGGGATACTTTCCGACCTATCACATGAAAGGCTTTCCCAATCATAATCGGATTCTACATATTCTTCTGGTGTTTCACATGGCGCGGGTTCCGTTGCTACCGCCTCAGCCTCTACCGGGGCGCTACCATAACGAAAAAAAGGCTCAGGTGTAGTTTGCAAACGCAGCGAGTCGTATTGAGTACGTTGCAATGGGTCTTTCAACACCGCATAAGCACGATTGATTTCTTGCATACGGTGGGTTGTAGCCGGAGTAGGGTTGCGATCTGGATGGTATTTTAATGCCAAACGGCGGAAAGCAGCCTCAATTACCTCGAATTCAGCCCTAGGGCTGACCTGTAAAATTTCATAAAGGTCTTGAGCAAGCCATTCATCAGTGTTAGGTATATACCGGGATTGTTCCGCAGTAGATTGCATTTAAGCTTATCCTGACTATTGGTTTTAAATTTTAATTGGAGACACGGTAGAGAATAAATGTTCTTGTGGATTATACGAACATCTTTTCTATATGTCAAGTGGTCAGAAACAGCCCTGATTAACGAACTTGCCAAATTGACATATTCCGTCTATATCGCCTAAAATTAGCGTCAATAATTAGTAGCTAATCAGCCCGGATAAAAGACTACCGAAAGGTGGTACAGGGAAATCCACGCCGGGTTCATAGGGGTGTCTCCTATACTTTCGCCCTCGCTCTTTTCGCCATTGAGTGGGCTAGGGGTGATTAGTTACCCAAACTGTTTATGTTATTAGTAGCTGGTAAAATATGCACAATCAATTAGCGGATGTGCTTCAGGCAAGGCTGTCTGAAATATGTTACGCTGCTGCTCGACAGATACTTGAAGATAAAGACCATTTTCCAACTTATAGCGCTATCCCGCTTGAAACTTTATGCGAACAACTTAAGCATAGTTTGGAAGCCGTTATAGCGTCGATAGAGGCTAATAGCAATTGGGTTATGGTAAATTATTTAGACAATGTGGCAACCGAGCGTTTGCGTTCAGGGATTAGCGCGAATGAGCTTATGCGGGTCTATGATGTGTGCCACAAAACTATGCTTAAAGAAGTTATTGCGACTAACCCAGAATACAAACTGTTAAATGATTATGCACGCCAGAAGTTAAATTATTTGAATAAAATTTTGAGGGTTCGTTTGGTAGCCAAAAATTCTGAGGCTTCAGAGGAGGAAGAGCAAGAAAATTCTTCGTTTTCGCCGCCTGAAGCCGGATGGTAATATAGCTCTAGTTTTGCAAAGATTTGAACTTAACCTACTTGTTTAATATTCATATTCGCCTCCGCGCTGCGGATATGGCTAATTCTAGCTTGAGAGAGGATAGCGCATGAGTGATCCATCTAATGCGGTTCAACCGCGTACCCTTTTTGAGAAAATATGGGAAAGCCATGTCGTAAGGGAAGAACCCGGTCAGGCTACCCTGATTTATATTGATCGTCACCTTACCCACGAAGTGACATCGCCCCAAGCATTTGAAGGCTTGCGTGTTACCGGACGGCGGATTCGCCGCGCCGACCTCACTTTTGGCTTGATAGACCATAGTATCCCCACCACGCCACTGGGGAATTATGGGAAACGTAGCAATGTGCCGGTTATTGACAAAGAAAGCGCCTTGCAAATTGCTACTATGGAGCAAAATGCCGCCGAATTTGGCATTAACTTTTTTGGGGTGGATGATACCCGTAACGGGATTGTACACGTAACTGCGCCTGAGCAAGGCATCACCCTACCGGGAACGACTATCGTTTGCGGGGATAGCCATACCAGCACGCATGGCGCATTTGGCGCGTTAGCTTTCGGGATTGGAACCAGCGAAGTTGAGCATGTGCTGGCAAGCCAATGTCTGCTCCAGACAAAGCCAAAAACTATGGAAGTTAGAGTAGAGGGGACGCTACCTCCCGGTTGCACTGCCAAAGATATTGTGCTTTATATAATCGGTCAAATTGGAACTGACGGCGGTACAGGCTATGCCATTGAGTTTACCGGAAGCACCATCCGCGCTCTTTCTATGGAAGGGCGAATGACCGTTTGCAATATGACAATCGAAGCGGGGGCGCGTGCCGGTTTGATTGCGCCGGATGACACCACTATCAATTACCTGAAGGGTCGTCCCTATGCTCCGCAAGGGGCTAATTGGGAGGCAGCGGCAGCTTATTGGCGCACCCTTCCCAGTGATTCAGGCGCGGTATATGATAATGTGGTGCTGCTTGAGGCTGCCGATATTGCGCCGATGGTCACATGGGGTACTACTCCCGGCATGGTTGCGCCTGTAACCGGAAACGTGCCAGACCCCGAAAGTTTGGAAGATGCCAATCTTCGGAATGCCACGTACCGCGCTCTCCAGTATATGGGATTGACCCCAAACACCAAAATCCAAGACATTAAACTCGCCCGAATTTTTATCGGTAGTTGCACCAATAGCCGAATCGAGGACTTGCGTCTTGCAGCGCGGGTAGCGAAAGGTCGCAAGGTAGCAGAAGGAGTTTGGGCGATGGTAGTTCCGGGTAGCGGTTTGGTTCAGCAACAAGCTATTGATGAAGGGCTTGACGTAATATTTAAGGAAGCGGGCTTCGATTGGCGCGAACCCGGTTGTAGCATGTGTCTAGCGATGAATGGGGATAAACTGGAAGAAGGCGAACGTTGCGCCAGCACCTCTAATCGCAATTTCGAGGGGAGACAAGGCAAGGGTGGTCGCACCCATCTAGTTAGCCCGTCAATGGCTGCCGCCGCCGCTATAGCCGGACATTTCGTAGATGTTCGCGAATGGGAATTTTAGGAGGATAAAAGTGGAACCCTTCGTTAATCTAAACGGCGTTGTGATGCCGCTTAATCGTGCCAATGTTGATACAGACCAAATTATTCCAGCGAAATATCTCAAAGGTATCAAGCGCACCGGCATGGCAGAAGGTTTGTTTGCAAACTGGCGTTACAAGCCCGATGGTTCGCCTGACCCTGATTTCCCGCTCAATCAAGCGCGTTATCAAAACGCCACTATTTTGGTAGCGCGTGATAATTTTGGGTGCGGTTCTTCGCGTGAGCATGCGCCGTGGGCTTTGAATGAATATGGCTTTCGCAGCATCATCGCGCCTAGCTTCGCCGATATTTTTTACAACAACTGCTTTAATAACGGGATGCTGCCGATAACGCTTCCAAAAGAGGCAGTGGATGAGCTTTTTGAGGAGATAGAAGCAGAGCCGCGTTTGCGGATTCAAATTGATTTGCCCAATCAAACAATTAATGTGGCGGGCGGTAAAACCTATTCTTTCCAACTAGACCCATTCAAGAAGGAATGTCTATTAAATGGGTTAGATAACATAGGTTGGACTCTGAGCTTCGATGATAAAATCGCCGCTTTTGAAGCGGTACGGCGCGAGGCTACTCCTTGGTTATAGGGAAAGCTACCACTCGCTGGTAAAAAAAGGGAAGGACGTAGTATTTGAATACGCCCTTCCCGAATCCCTTATCACGACACAGAGGTCACTCCTACAGAGCTACAATACGGGTTCTTAGCAATGCGAATCGTTTTATCGCATTGCTATAAGGAAAACAAATTGGCATAATTGCCGATTCAACTTAGTATTTACCTTGATTTTACCAAATATTACTACGCCTTTTACCAACTGGGGGTATTCTCGATTCAAGCTGTGAAACAAAAGCATTGTTTCGTGTATAAAGGAGGTTGGCATGGATGCTCTAATGCTGGCGCGTTGGCAGTTTGGCATCACTACGGTTTATCACTTTTTCTTCGTACCACTTACACTTGGTCTTTCGTTATTAGTAGCAATTTTCCAGACCGCCTATGTGAGAACTGATAGCGATACTTACAAGCGTATGACCCAATTTTGGGGTAAATTGTTCTTGATTAACTTCGCAATGGGCGTAGTTACCGGTATCGTACAAGAGTTTCAATTTGGAATGAACTGGTCGGAATATTCTCGTTTCGTAGGTGATATATTTGGAGCGCCCTTGGCAATAGAAGCCTTGCTGGCGTTCTTTTTGGAATCCACCTTCGTTGGCGTTTGGATATTTGGATGGGGCAGGCTAAATAAAGGCTTACACCTTGCCTCAATCTGGCTTGTAGTAATCGGCAGCAATATTTCAGCCTTTTGGATTTTGATTGCCAACTCGTTTATGCAACAACCGGTTGGCTACACCTTGCGAAACGGACGCGCTGAAATGACCGATTTCGGCGCTCTTTTAACCAACTCAAATTTATGGATGCAGTTCCCGCACGTTTTTACAGCCGGTGTTGTCACTGCCTCGTTCTTTGTAATTGGTATCAGCGCGTGGCATTTGCTACGTAAAAAGGGCGACATTGACCTTTTCCGCAAATCTGCCAGCATTGCGATGGCTACCGCTATGATTGCCACCGTGTTGGTAGCTTTGGTTGGTCACGCTCAATCACAGCATATGGTGAAAACCCAGCCCATGAAAATAGCTTCAGCTGAGGCTTTGTGGGATACCGAATCGCCGGCTTCGTTCTCCCTCTTTACTATCGGCGATGAAACTGCTAACAAAGACGTATTTTCAATAAAGATACCTACCTTGCTCAGTATCTTGGCATACAACAGTACAACGGGTGAAGTGAAGGGTATTAATAACCTTCAAGCAGAGTATGAGAAAACCTATGGACCCGGCGATTATGTACCGCCGGTATGGGTGGTTTACTGGAGTTTCCGCTCTATGGTAGGCTCTGGCACATTAATGATATTGCTTTCCCTCTATGGCTTGTATTTGGTAATGTCTGGCAAGCTTACCGCGCGTTCGTGGTATCTAAAGCTAATGCTATTTGCGATTGCCTTGCCGTATATTGCCAATACCGCAGGTTGGATGATGACCGAAATCGGGCGGCAACCGTGGATAGTGTTTGGTGTGATGACTACTGAAAAAGGTGTTTCTACCTCAGTGGGTGCGGAGTCGGTTCTCATTTCATTAGTGATATTCACCTTACTGTACGGGGCGTTAGCAGTGGTTGATGTGTATCTTTTGGCTAAGTATGCACGAGATGGTGCAAGCGCCAAGCCGGGAAACCCTGAAGAAGCCGATTTAGTGGGCGCATACTAGGAGGGGATGCTATGGATCTGAATACTTTCTGGTTTATCCTGATTGTCATCCTGTTTATCGGTTTCTTCTTCCTAGAAGGTTTCGATTACGGGGTGGGTATCCTGCTTCCTTTTGTAGGCAGGAATGAGAAAGAAAGAAGCGTAGTCATTAGCTCGATTGGTCCTTTCTGGGATGCCAATGAAGTTTGGCTGCTGACTGCCGGTGGCGCAATTTTCGCCGCTTTCCCGAACTGGTACGCTACCATGTTCAGCGCGTTTTATCTTGCGCTGGTAGCGATGCTGGTCGCGTTGATACTTCGGGGGGTGGCTTTCGAGTTTCGCAACCGTGAAGAAAACGAAACTTGGCGCAAGTTCTGGGATTGGGCAATCTTTGGCGGTAGCCTTGTTCCGGCGTTGCTGTGGGGCGTGGCAATTGCCAATGTGTTGGCAGGTATCAAAATTGATGCGAAAAAACAATATATTGGCACTTTCTTTGATTTGTTAACGCCTTATACCTTGCTGGGTGGTTTGGCTTTTGTAGCGTTGTTCGCCTTACACGGCGGCATTTTCTTGACGCTAAAGACCGAAGGCGAAATTTTGGAACGCGCCTATAAATTTACATGGTATGCCTATGTTCCGGCAGTGGTTCTGGTAGCAGGTTTTGTAATAGCCGGTTATTTCGCCACCGACATTTTCAAGGGCTTGGGCATTAACCCCGGTATTCCGGCGATAGGAGCAGGGGCGGCATTACTCGCCAGCGGCTATTTTGTGAAAATCCGCCGGAGCGGTTGGGGCTTCATATTAACCGGATTGACGATTGTGCTGGCTACACTGGCGATGTTTCAAGGCTTGTACCCGCGAGTGCTGATTTCAAGCCTTGACCCCAAGAACAGCCTGACGGTGTATAACGCTTCTTCATCTGATTACACTTTGGGCGTAATGAGTTGGGTAGCTATCAGCTTTGTGCCGATAATGCTGCTATATCAGGCGTGGAATTACTGGGTATTCCGCAAACGAGTTAGCATACAAAGTCACGGTCACTTATAAATCAGGCGGCTATTTTGAAGAAAGTAGTATGCTAAAATCATAGCATAACAATAAGGTACGCCTTTCTGGGTGTGCCTTATCTCTTTTTTCTAGCGAGATTGGCGGTACATACCCGGAGTTGTTCATACATGAAGCTGGATAAACGGTTGTTGCAACAAACCGGAAATGCCCGGCGTTATCTTGTAATTACCATCAGTTTGAGCTTGGTAATCGGCATTTTGACCGTTACTCAGGCGCATTTTATGAGCCAGATTATTGAAGGCGTGTTCCTCTCCAGCCTGAATCTTGAGCAGGTTAGCGGTTGGCTGTTGTTTCTGTTGCTGGCAATCCTACTAAGAACCATTCTAGTTTGGGGCAGTGATTTAGCGGCAGACCGCGCAGCCCGAAATGTTAAAACCAACCTTCGCGAAAAGCTTTTCTCCCATCTTTTCAAATTAGGACCTGCCTATAGTAAAGGCGAACGAACAGGCGAGCTTACCCATACTGTCGGGGAAGGGGTTGAATCGCTTGATGCTTTGTTCAGCCAGTATTTGCCCCAAATTTTTATAACTGTACTAGTTCCACTCACTATACTTATAGCAGTTTTCAGCGCGGATACTTTATCCGGCATCGTCTTGCTGGTAACTGCGCCCGTGTTGCCGTTTTTTATGGAGTTAATCGGTAGGATGGCGAGTGCGCTTACCAGAAAACAATATAAATCAATGAGTTTGCTCAGCGCACATTTTCTGGACGTGTTGCAGGGGCTAACTACCTTAAAGCTATTCGGGCGCAGCAAATTGCAGGAAAAGAATATTGCCAATATCAGCGAGAGCTTCCGCCGTCTGACCATGCGCGTACTTAAAGTGGCGTTTCTCTCCGCGTTAGTATTGGAAATCGGCGCAACCATTAGCACAGCGATAGTCGCGGTGGAAATCGGCTTGCGGTTGGTTTATGCTCAGATTGGTTTTCAATCTGCGCTGTTTGTATTATTACTTGCGCCAGAGTTTTATATGCCCTTTCGAGCATTAGGGGCGCGTTTTCATGCCGGGATGTCTGGCTTTGCGGCGGCACAACGCATTTTTGAAATCCTTGATAAAGCGAGCGCAAATGTAACAAGGGGCTTAAGCCCCTTGCCTGAAGCCTACCACAACCCAAATGACTCGAATATTCCGCTTAAAGCCTTTGCGCCGAACGAACCTTTAAGGCTGGAATTTGAGCAAGTGTATTATGCTTACAATGGCGGGGAGCGTCCTGCCTTGCAAGGGTTGAGCTTTACGATTGAAGCGGGTCAGAAAATTGCGCTGGTTGGAACAAGCGGATGCGGGAAAAGTACGGCGGCACAATTGCTATTGCGCTTTTTCGAGCCGGATTCGGGTTTCATCAGTGTAAACGGGTTGGCGTTGGGAGAAATTAAAGCGGAGGCATGGCGCAAGCAAGTGGCGTGGATACCGCAAAACCCTTACCTGTTTAATACCAGTGTATTGGAAAATATCAGGCTTGGAAAACAGGGCGCAAGCCTTGAGGAAATAATTGAAGCGGCAAAACTGGCAAACGCGCATGATTTTATTGCCGCCCTGCCCCAAGGTTACGCTACTGTTATAGGTGAGCGCGGTTCGAGATTGAGCGGGGGTCAGGCACAGCGTATCAGCCTAGCCCGCGCTTTTTTACGCAACGCCCCCTTGCTTATTATGGATGAGGCTACCGCAAACCTCGACCCGCTGCAAGAAGCCCGAATAGTGGAGGCTACCAACCGTTTGTTGGAAGGGCGAAGCGCGTTGATTATCGCGCATAGGCTATCTACGGTGTATCGCGCCGATAATATTTTGGTTCTAAAAGAGGGGCGCGTGGCTGAGAGCGGTTCACATCATGAGCTACTGGCGAAAAACGGGCTATATCGCGAACTGGTGGGGGCGTACCGTGAGCTAGGTGATGCGGCATGAGAACTTTTGCCCGTTTGCTAAAAATGACTTTCCCGCTAAAGTGGTGGGTCTTACTGGCGGCTTTATTGGGCGTTTGTACCATTGCTGCCGGAGTTGGCTTGATGTCCACTTCTGCCTACCTGATTTCTGCTGCCGCGCTGCATCCCTCAATCGCCGCTTTGAACGTGGCTATAGTGGGGGTTCGCTTCTTTGGTATTGCAAGGGGCGTTTTCCGTTATCTGGAACGCTACGTCAGCCATGAAGTAACTTTCAGGCTATTGTCAGGTTTCCGAACATGGTTTTATCGCTCAATCGAGCCGCTTGCCCCCGCAAGCCTTACCCGTGAACGGAGCGGGGATTTACTTTCGCGAGTGATTTCAGACATCGAAACTTTGCAAAATTTCTACGGGCGGGTGCTTGCCCCACCGTTGGTAGCAGCCGTAACCGCCGCCGGAATGTGGCTTTTGCTTGGCGCATTCGACCCGCTTTTCGCGCTGACCTTGCTGTTTTTCTTTTTGCTGGCGGGTGTTGGCATACCTTGTCTTACCTATTTGCTCAGTCGTTCAATCGGGCAAGAGATGGCGCAAACTCGCGCCGAACTCAACGCTCAGATGGTGGATAGTTTGCAGGGGATGGCGGAAATCGTGGCTTTCGGCTGTGAAGCTGAATTTTCCGGCAAACTACAAGAAAGTAATCGCAAGCTGGTAAAGCTACAGAGTCGCTGGTCTATGGTGAACGCTTTGCAGAACAGCCTTGCAAACCTACTCATAAACCTTGCCGCTTGGACGATGCTAATAGTGGCAATACCGCAAGTGCGAGAAGGTAAATTGGATGGGGTTTATCTGGCATTGCTGGCGTTGGCGGCTATCGCTAGTTTTGAAGCCATTATGCCTTTACCTGCTGCTGCCCAATTTCTCGGCACAAGCCTTGAAGCAGGGCGAAGGTTGCATGAAATCGCCGATATGCCTTTGCCGATTTCACAGCCTGAAACATCTGCAAGTCTTACAGGCTTTGATATTTCGTTTAAGCAGGTACGCTTTCGATATGAAGCGGGAATATCGGCGGCTTTGGCGGGGGTTAGTTTTGAGCTAAAGCAAGGGCAATGTTTGGCAATAGTCGGACCGAGCGGCTCAGGTAAATCTACTATTGCCAATTTGTTGTTACGCTTTTGGGATTATGAATCGGGTAGTATTCGAGTGGGTGGGCAGGAAATCAAGCAGTTTTCACAAGAGGAACTTTTGAAGCATATCGCGGTTGTCAGCCAACAAACCCATTTTTTTAATACTACTATTCGTGAAAATTTGCAGATGGCGCGTTCTGATGCTTCCGCTGAAGAATTAGAGCAAGCGACACGGGCGGCGCAGATTCATGAGTTTATTTTGTCGCTACCACAGGGCTATAATACTCTTGTAGGCGAACAAGGCTTGAACCTGAGCGGAGGCGAAAGGCAAAGATTGGCAATTGCTCGCGCCTTCCTGAAAGATGCCCCGCTGCTCATTCTCGATGAAGCTACCGCGAATCTCGATGCGCTGACCGAACGAGAAGTATTAAAAGCGTTGCAACTTTTACAACAAGGTCGTACTACTATTATGATTACGCACCGTCTTAAGGGTTTGGAAACAGCCGATGAAATAGCGGTTTTGCGCGAGGGGAATTTGGAGGAATACGGCACACACCCCCAATTGCTACAATTGGAGGGTCTGTACTGGCGCATGTGGGAATCGCAGAATCAAGCGTTATACTCAGCGTAAACCCGCCGGAGGCTAGAATATTACCTAGAGCGGATTTTCTCGCTGACAATGCCGAGCGTCTGTAAATTCTCCATACGAGGCATACCATCGGCAGTAAAACCGCGAAGCATATAATACTCTTCCAGCATTTTGTTAAGCTCTATATATTGACCGCTGGCTTTGCCTTCATTCAAACGTTCCCTGAGAAAACGGCTTGGGAGAATGTCATCCATACGCGGGTTCATGCCGTTGCGAAGGTTAAACAGGCGTTCCACCGTACTGATGCGTTCACCAATTAGCATAATATCCATTTCGGTAAAGCGCGAACCGATGGCAAAGGTCAATAAATCGGCGACATCGGCAGGTTTAAGCGCGTAGGTTGTGAAGGCATAATGCTTGCAAATCGCCGAAGAATCCAGCGCCGCGCCGAAATATTCGTGCCAGATTACCATATTGGCTTTGCCTTGCCATGCCAAAGGAATAGCGGCGGAAGAAAAAATAAATTCGTTTTCGGCTTCGGCTTCTGTTTTATCTAGCAGTTCAAATTGTGGCATGTGGTATGACGTGTCACCCCCACGATTTGAAATAGCCATTGCCAGCGCATGCCCCTTCGCGGCGCGACCATCCAGCGCATTAATCTCAAGCCCCTTAACTTCCAGCGCAAAATCGCGGCTACCTTCAATAATGCGGGACATCTGGCGCACGCCTTTAGACAGTAACTCGCCCGTACCTTGCCGCAACGCGGTGAGCCTGATTAGCTCAAGAACCGTTTCATCATTGCCCCAATCCACCACATCTTCATCATATAAGTGGCGTTGATAGCATTCCATCAAAAAGGCAATTGAACCCGCCATAGAGATGGGGTCAAGCCCCAAATTATCGCACAGGAAACCCGCTTCGATAATAGTATTGCCATTGCTGATGCCAAGACGAGGTCCAAGATTGGAGATAGTTACATAATCGGGGCGGGAGCGTTTGCCGCTAGGTGATTCTATAATTGCTTTGCAAGGCATAATACAGGCGCTGCAAGGTCTTTCGGCGAGGCGGCGGTCTTGACTACGGGATAGGTTATCCATTGTATTGCGACTAACCCCGATAATCCGATTGAATACGCCATCCTGCCCGTTTCGTATCAGCAACGCGCTGTTACTGTGCGCTACGTTCAACAATTCAGTCGTACCATAGCGGCTCATTGCCCCAAACAAGCGATCATTCTTCACTTTATTATGGATGTCCCGCATCTTTTGCAGAAAACGGTCAGTATTATAAAGCGTAATATCCTTTGTGCCGTGTACCGCAATAGCCTTCAGGTTCTTAGAACCCATCACCGCGCCAAGCCCGGTACGCGCGAGCGGGTCTATATAGTCGCAAAGAATACTGGCGTAAGGAACTTTGTTCTCACCCGCCGGTCCTATAACTGCAATTTTGTAATCATCCCCCAAACGCTGGTGCAATAAATCGAGCGTATCATAAGTGCCACGCCCTTTAAGCCAATCTGCCGGTTTTATATCGCAGCGGTCATCGTCAATTTCGATATAAACAGGTTCATCAGCCGCGCCCTCGACAATAACCATATCGTAGCCAGCGAATTTTAGCTCACTTGCCCAAAAGCCTGAAACGGTATCAATACCCAATAATCCAGTCAGGGGGGAACGGGCGCAAGCGGTTAGACTGGAGGCAGCAGGCGCCATTGAGCCGTTTAGAGGACCCGTTGCGAAAATTAGAATATTCTCAGGGGAAAGCGGTTCGGTATTTCTTGGCAAAAGCTCGTAAAGCAATTTCACGGCAAAGCCGCGCCCACCCAAATATTCTCGCTTTAACTGTTCTGGTAAGGGGAGAGAAATTGCCTTGCGTGTTGTAAGGTTTATTCGAAGAACCTTGTTGGCGTATGACATCAGTATGCCTTAGAATAATATACTATTTAAGCCCCAAATGCCCCGCTTTTGGCTTTGCAATGATTAGAAGTACAAAGCCAATTTTACACTAGCCTGAACTAAAAGGCAATAGATATGTCAAGTTGTTCAGGGCTGTTGCAAGAAAGGAATTGCCCTATAAAACGTTTCTTAAAGGGGCGCATCGGGATGCACTCCCGTTGGGTGGCGGTTTTCGGGGGTGGCAACATCGCGATACTGAGGTCGCTCCCACAGACGAACCGCCCCTACGGGAACGGGTTCGGAGCGTTCGAGCGTTCGTTGATAGGGGCAATTGCGCCGATTCTGCGCTATAATGCTAAAAAACAAGAGGAATGAAATACGATGCCAAAGATAAAGAGAATTGGTGCGCTGGTAGCAAGTTTGTTATTAGTCATGTTGTTTCTTGGAGCATGTGGCGATAGCAATACTGTATCTCCGGTCGCAACCTCGCCTATAGCCCTAACCACTGCTGCTACGAGTATCACAACCAAGCCCGTCACTACTAACACCAAGTCTGCGGTGGCATGGACTCAGGATGGGGTTTGTTATTCGCTATTTGTTCGTAGCTTTTTTGATAGTAATGGGGATGGCAAAGGAGATTTGCATGGTGTTATCGCAAAGCTGGACTATCTGAACGATGGCAAGCCCGATTCTACCAAAAGTCTGTCAGTCAATTGCATCTGGCTATTGCCTGTGACAGAATCTCCTACTTATCATGGCTACGATACCACCGATTATTACAAAATCAACCCGGACTATGGCACAAACGAAGATTTTAAGAAATTGGTGCAGGAAGCGCATAAGCGCGGCATCAATGTTCTAGTAGATATGGTTTTCAATCACACCTCTATTAAGCATCCATGGTTTCAGCAAGCTGCCGCCGACCCCAAATCTCCATACCGTAACTGGTATATATTTAGCGATACCGATCCGGGTTATCCGGGTCCGATGGGCAAAGCATGGCATAAAAACCCACTAGGCGAAGGCTATTATTACGGCGTATTTGATTCAACTTTGCCCGATTTGAACCTAACCAATCCAGATGTTACTAAAGAGCTTTACAAAGTTACGGAATTTTGGATTAAAGAGATGGGCGTGGATGGCTTCCGCATGGATGCGGTCAAGCATTTTATTGAGGATGGGCAGAAGCAAGTAGATACCCCGCAAACTCACCAATGGTTACGCGATTATCGCAAATACTATCTCTCGCTCAAGCCCGATTTTTATACCATCGGTGAGGTTTCCACAGGTTCATCCCTGCTTGGTTACTATCCCGACCAGCTTGAAAACTATTTCGAGTTTTCGCTGGCGTTAAGCTTTGTAAATAGCGCCAAGCGTGGGCAAGCCTCTTTTGTAAACCTGATTCAAGATGCCAATAAGAATTGGCTTAACCAACGCTACGGTACTTTTCTTACCAATCACGACCAACCCCGTATTATGGATGCGTTGGGAAATGATATGGCGATGATGAAATTGGCAGCTACCGCGTACCTGACTTCCACAGGCTTGCCCTTTATCTACTATGGCGAGGAAATCGGGATGCTTGGGGTAAAGCCGGATGAGCAAATCCGCACCCCCATGCAATGGAGTGGCGATTCAAAAGGCGGGTTTAGTGCCGCCACACCTTGGGAACCGCTTAACCCGGATGTCGCGAAGGTTAATGTACAGGCGCAGGATAGCGATTCCGCTTCCTTACTTAACCTCTACCGCAAGTTGATTCAAATCCGGCGGGCTACTCCGGCAGTATCGCATGGGGATTATACCCCGCTCAATTCTAATCATTACAAAGTAGCTACCTACTTACGCCACAGCGAAAGTAGCGATGTACTGGTAGTGCTGAACATGAGCAATGAGGCTATTACCGACCTGACACTGAACATTGATAAATCTAGCCTTGCATTCGGTCAGTACAGCCCCACCCTGCTAATGAGTCTGGATGGTACTAGCCCTGCCCTTGCGCCGCTCACCGTTCAAGCGGACGGTGCAGTTAGCGGGTATGCACCCTTGATAAATATTCCCCCAACCAGCGGTTATATCATCAAGCTAAAAATAAATTAACGAGCAAGATTTTGTGTTATTATTCACAATACTGATTATGCGTACTAATTAGTAAAGGATAAAATGCCATTCCACACTATTTTATATATGGTATAAACCTGTTTTCGGATGAATTTCTTCCCGGTTTATACCCAACCAACGAGATTATCTCCGGTCATTCTATTATTAACCTGTGGCAAAAACAGTTACCTTCTTTCATCAAGACTTTGGTTGTGGAACGCCGACAGGAGCAAAATTGGTTTACCAGTGAAATATATAATGAAGCGGGCATTCCGTATCTGAAAATCAGTTTATTGGATTTCGGCATGTATTTTTTGCTGACCTATAACGATGGCGCAGAGTTTTTGATAGAACATTCCGGCGCGAATATTTATGTGACTTCGCGTAAAAACCAATCACTTGAAGATGTGGTTACTTATCTAGTGGGTCCATTATTGGGATTTGTGCTGAGGTTGCGGACTGTAACTTGCTTACATGCCAGTGCAATCGTCATAAATAATAAGGTAATTGCTTTTACTGGAGATTCTGGAACGGGTAAATCAACTACGGCGGCGGCGTTCGCCCGTTTGGGCTATAAAGTTCTTTCGGATAATATGATACCGATAGTAGAACGCGGCTTTAACTTTCTAGCACAGCCCGCTTACCCACATCTCAGGCTTCGTGGAGGGGCGGTACACGCGCTTTTTGGCAGCAGCGATGCTTTGCCGCTGATTGAATCGGCGCAACCGGATTGGGATAAACGCTTTCTTGACCTTAACGATGTCTCCTATAAGTTTCAGCGCAACCCTTTGCCTATCGCAGTAATTTATCAGCTTGATAACAGAAGCGAGAATAATCGCGCCCCCTATATAGAAGAATTGCCATCGGCACAACAAAAAATATGCCTAGAAGTAAACACTTATAAGAATTATATGTTGGATAGCCGTATGAAAGAACTAGAGTATGCCTTGCTAGGCAGGATGCTAAAGCAAATTCAAGTGCGGAATCTAGTTTCTCATACCGACCCTGCGCATCTCTATAAATTATGCGAGGCGGTTTTGCAAGATTATGACGAATTGCTTGTGCCTTTTAGAAAGTAGCTTTACTGCCCATCGAGAAAGACTGGTCGCCCTAGATATTTTCCAGAGATACCGGTCTTTAGAGCGGTATCTCTCCGATTTTTTTTCACTCCAGCTATTTTAGTAAAGAATGCCCTTTTTAGTTTGCCAACGGTAGCATCCCTAATAGCTTGGTTTTTCTGCCTCTTGTCAATCTGTCCATACCGTCTACAAAAATCTGTGGCACACCCGAAATAATGTTTTCTAAAAATCAATTGACTAAGAGGATGCTTTGGGATATATTGAACATTAGAAAGGTACTAAGATTGTACAAATGCTATTTTGGATGAATCTGTTGGGCGATGATGTCGCGCGACCTAGATTGGATTTCTTCCTCATTGACTTTAACTCCTGAACTTAAAAACGTTTCTCAACGCTACGATGTGGTTTTTTTTGATATAGGCTCTACATTAGTATGCGTAAATCCTTCATTCACGAAAATTTACCATCAGGTTTTTCAACGAGCCGGCTATGATTTACCTATCGGCGAAGTGGAAGAAGCGGTTTCTTATAGCTGGGATATTGTCTTCAAACAAGACCCGCATGCTGAGTTTGAACGCAGCCTTGAAGGTAATAGGCTATGGCAACGGGCAGTAGAGCAGCGGGTAATGGATAAACTCAATATACACCCGGATATTCACGAAGAGGTATTCTGGCAAATTATCGAAGCTTTCGAGAATCCCGAAACATACATGCTCTACCCGGACGTAATAGAAACATTACAACGTCTGGAAGAGGCAGGTTATCGGATGGGGGTTATCAGCAATTGGAGTTGGCGCTTGCCGGAATTGTTGGAACACTTGGGTATTACTCGATACTTCAAGTATATAGGCGCATCTGCGCGAGTGGGTTATGCCAAGCCCCGACGGGAAATCTTTGAAGTAGCGTTGCGTAATTTGGATGTAACGCCTGACAAAGCAATACATATTGGAGACAGCTATACAGCGGATGTTCTGGGCGCGTGGTCGGTAGGTATGGCAGCGCTCTGGTTGGAACGGCACGGAAATGCGCTTCGCTTTGCCCCTCCCAATGACCCGGATAATCAGGCGAACAAAATCAAAATTGAAAATTTGGAAAGTATCTGGAAGTATCTGGAACACGGAGTTTCAGTGGTAGCCCCCGGTATTAAAAATAAGCAATCGGGCGCGGAGTAAAAGAATGAGTGTGGACAGAAATAAAAGACAGGGCAATCGCGATAATCCCTCGGCGCGTGTGTATGTGGCGCTAGACATCGAAAGTACGGGGGGTGGCGAAACCGATCAGGGCGAAATAATCGAGGTTGCAGCTATACGCTTTCGTTTGGAGGAAGGCGGCGTGGCGCGAATTTTGGAACGCTGGCAAACGCTGGTGCGTCCTCGCAACCCCATCCCGTACAAAATAACCCACTTGACAGGCATACGCCAAACGGATGTAGAACACGCCCCTACCTTTAATGAAATTCGAGAAAAGTTACAACAATTTCTGGGCAATTTCCCGTTAGTAGGGCATTCCATCGAGAGTGATTTCGCTTTTCTATCACGCCAAGAATTTCGAGTTACAAATATTCCCTTGGATACCTACGAATTGGCTACTCTGATTCTACCGCAAATGGGCAATTACAGCTTGGTAGCGGTTGCCACTGCGCTGGAAATTCAGGCTAACGGTGAAGCGCATCGCGCCCTTGCTGATACTTACATGGCAATGAATGTTTTTGCGGCTTTGCTAGGTAAGTTAGAAGAACTCCCCCGTAAAGTAATAAATGAAGTGAATCGGATTGCCTCAAATTTACAAGAGTGGCACCTACGCCGTCTTTTTGAGGAAGCTTCAGAAATTTTGGCGCGACAGGAACGCAATAGTGGCGGTTTAGGCAGTCTGGGAGCTTTGCTCAAACAACAACTTTCGGAAAAGCAGGGTAGCGACCATGATTTTATCTTTCTGGCTTCACAGGATAAGCCACAATCGCTGCAACCTAACCCGGATTTTAAATTTCCTTACTCAGCATTAAACGAACGAATCGCCAGCGCCAGTTTGCCGATACGCGCTATACTCGATTCAAATCAGCACATGCTACTTGAGATGCCCGGAAATGACCATACACGTGCAATGGGTTTGTTAGCCCCGGCGATAGAGATAGCCGTTCAAAGCGGACAAAGTGTGGTTATCGCCGCCAATAGCGAAACCCAACGAGATCGTATTCTCAACAAAGCGATTCCCGAAATGCAAAAACTTCTTGCAACGCAGGAAACAACAGGTGACAACTCCAACGCATCTAAAGAAAAGCGGCGAAAGCGGAGCGAAGAAAAACCGCTTTTTATCGCCAACACCGTCAAACATCAAAATTCATATCTATGTTTGCGCCGCTGGGAAAATTTCCGCAATATGGAAGGACTAACCGCAGACGAGTTAAAGTTGTTGATTAAAGCTCTTTTGTGGTTGCCAAATACTATAAACGGTGATAGCGCGGAATTACGCATAATGCAGCAGGAAAGGTTATGGTCGCGCATAAATACCCAGAAAGGGCTTTGTCTTGCCTCGCACTGTCAGTATAACCAACGCCACCAGTGCTTTTATTTCAAGGCACGCGATAGGGCGGAAGCCTCGCACATCATCGTAACCGATCAAGCGTTGGTACTTGCCGATGCAGCAGGGCAGGCGGGGACGTTGCCTCATTTTGATTACACCCTTATTGACGATGCCCATCACCTTGAAGATGAAGCTGGTCGTCAATTCGGTTCAGCCATCACCCCCAATACGCTATTCGATTTTCTAGATTGGATATATCGCCCTGTTACTTGGAAAGCCGAAGGAGGCAGTAGCGGTTTCTTATCCACTTTCTCCCGCTACTTTGGTGATGATACCGGCGCAGAAATCAAAGAGCCTATAAATAGCAAACTTTCCGCCGCAATTTCCCATGTCGGGATTTGCCGTAGCTCTACCGACAATTTGCTTCGTGACCTAACCGACTTGGTTAACCAAATCAATCAGGATTCGGGACAAGGAGATGGACGTATCCGCTTAGATGGCAAATTCTATAGCAGCCCTGAATGGGGCGGTATTGCCGGAACGTGGGAAGTGTTCAAACAAGATTGGGAAGAGTTATATTATGATTTGCGAGATTTGCGAGACGAAGCTCATAATTTCAAAGGGGCGCTGCACAATACCGAAGATATGATGCTGAATTTGAATTATTATATCAATCAGGCAGACTATTTTCTCAACCGCCTTTCTCCCGCTTTTGAAGGCTCTGATAACGCGCAGGTGCATTGGTTGTCTTTGCACCCCCGTACCCAATTGGTGGGGATTTTTAGCGCACCGTTACAGGTTGATTCGGGCTTGCAGCATATGCTTTTCAACCATAAAAAAAGTGTAGTGCTGGCTTCCCCAACTATGACCACCGATGGAGATTTCAAGTTCTTACGAAATAGGTTAGGCTTGCATGAAGCAAAAGAACTGAAGCTATATCCTGAGCGCGACTATGCGGCTACCACCTTGCTTTATCTGCCCAACGATATGCCTGAGCCTTCACAACCGGGCTACCAAAAAGCAATAGACCAGCATATTATTGATATGGTAAAAGGGTGTGAGGGGCGCATGCTGGCATTGTTCACCTCCAATAGTTCGTTGCGAATGACCTATAAAGCGGTGCAACGCCCGTTGGAACAACAAAATATTTTGGTATTGGGCATGGGTCTGGACGGCACACGCCGTAGCGTGCTTAATCGTTTCAAAAACACGCCACATGCCCTTCTGCTCAGTACATTGGGACATTGGGATAACCCAGAACTTTTTAAAGATGAAGAAAACAGCCCGTTATCTTTCGCATTACTTGCCATTACAAAGTTGCCCTTCGACCCGCCCAGTGACCCTGTATTTGCTGCTCGTATCGAAAGTAGGCAATATAATGACCCTTTCCTGCAATACAGTTTGCCGCGTACAATTCTGAGGTTCAAACAGGCTTACGAACGGTTATTGGAGGCAATGCCGGAACGTGGCGTGGTAGTGGTTTTGGATAGTCGCTTAACTCGTCGCGCATATGGACCAACCTTCCTGAACTCACTTCCGGCTTTACGTACTAAACATGATACGCTGACGCATCTAACGCCAGAATTGAGAAATTGGCTAGGATTATAATAAGAAACCTATTACATGTTCTTCGAGGTATTAAAGCTAGATGACAGAATTTCAAAAAATCCAAGCTGACATGACCATTAAAACAGTGGTAACGGAGTACCCAGACACAATCAGGGTTTTTGCCAAACACGGGTTGGGCTGCGCTACTTGCCACATTGCAGGGCTGGATACGGTTGAAAAGGGCGCACACGCTCACAAAATAATGCTCGAACCATTGTTGGCGGATTTAAATCTGGCGCTGGAGAACCCAGCAGCTTTTCCCAAAATCGAAGTAGGCGGATTGCTGCCGAGCATACCGGGCAGCGAATTTGAAACTACCGGGCTGATAAAAAATGTGGTAGCAATTGTGAGCGGTAAAGGTGGCGTGGGTAAGTCCTATGTCACCAGTATGCTGGCGGTTGGGCTAAACCGAATGGGCAAAAAAGTGGGCATTCTCGATGCCGATATAACTGGACCAAGCATTCCGCGCACCTTTGGTATTATGGCAAGACCGGCTTTACAGGATAACGGCAAAATTATTCCGGTAGTTAGCTCTCAGGGCATCAAAGTTATGTCAAGCCTTTTCTTCGTAGCAGATGAAGATGAGGCAGTTATCTGGCGTGGCGCATTGATTACCCGCATGATTCGGGATAATTTTTACAATAAGACGCTCTGGGGAGACCTCGATTACTTGTTGGTGGATTTACCCCCCGGCACTAGCGACGCTCCTTTGACCGTAATGCAATCGCTCGATGTAAAGGGCATAATTTTGGTAAGTTCGCCACAATTGCTTGCTACCAGCATTGTTCGCAAAGCCATTCGCATGGCAGATAAAATGCACACCCCAATTTTGGGCGTAGCCGAGAATATGAGTTGGTTTGTAATGCCGGGTAGCGATAAAAAGCTGGAGTTATTCGGAACCTCTCAGGGAGCAGAACTGGCAACTTCGGCAAAGGCACCGCTTTTGGGTCGTTTGCCGCTAGACCCGCAGGCACGTTTGCTGATTGACGAGGGTCGCGTGGAAGATTATCGCTCAACTGAAACAGACGAACTGGTACAAAACTTTCTGAAATATTCCGAACCGCAGATGAAGAAGCGCACCTTGGTAATTAAGGATACTTCAGAACCGTCTAAAAATTGAGAGTAAGTAGACACCACGCAACCCTAATGGTCAATTTATAGCCTAAAAACCCCTTTACAGGGGTATTAAAACCTTCCAATAACATTTCCATAATAATATAAAGCAATTTTGTCACTTCCTGACCTCAAAATTCTTGACAAGTTCAAACCTGTTTGCTAACATAAAAATCAGGCACAGTGAGATGAACATTTCACTTTGTTTGGTTCAGTTTTTGTGAGTTGGATTTTTTATTAATGGCATGAGTCAACCTTATATGCGACTCGCCATTTACAAATCGGAGGTAGAATACAATGGAGTTCTACAGCGTTAAGCATCGCGAAAAAATTAATGTGGCTGACAATGATATAAAAAAACGCAAGTTTAACAGTGGCGAAGGTGAGGGGCGTATTCGTTATGCGGCTGTAGCCGAAGTTACTTACAAAGGAGACAAGGTAAAACTAACCAAGTTTATCAACAAAGCTACCTACGAGGATCTGAAAGTTCCTGAAGTATAAATTAAACTGAACCGAATGGGCTTTGGGCTAAATTCTCAAAGCTCATACTTTTCCAGAAATTGATGGCGGTTTGCCTTGCTACGGGTGTTAAAAGCCAGAGACAGATATTTCATGCCATTGTTTGAGTCGCCTCTTTCCGCCAGCAATTTCCCATAAGTATAGTAAGCCTCTGCCAATTCGGTAAATCTAGAAGATTTTTCGAGCAATTCCAATCCTTGTTCAAAGAAAGCATCAGCCTGTTTCTGGTCTCCGGTTTTCTCATATATCGAACCGGCAGTAATAGATAGTCGTCCTTCTTCATGCATAAAGCGACCATCCGGTATAAGTACGTTAGCCATACTAATTACTTCCAACGCTTTCTGATCATTTCCCGACTTATAGCTCAGACGTGCCATATCGTTAAGCGTCAGCGCCGGCATCGGATCAGGCATGAAATTCGCAATTGAGCCTATCACATGCTGATAAGCTGCCAAAGCTTCCTCAGTTTGTCCTTGGCGCAGATATGCCTTGCTTACTTCATAGAAAGCGCTACGAAGTGCATAGCCCGTAGTCAAACTGCTGATTAAAGCGTGACCTTTTTCCAGAAGGGCAACCGCTTTATTAATTTCGCCACACTCCTCAAGATTTCGGGCTTCCTGCAAATAGTATTGTCTTAAATCTTCCAGCCCATTGATACTAGAGGCTAGTTCAAGGCATTCCTCAAGGAGTTTCTGGACTTTTTCTTTATCGGCAAGAAAATAGTAAACGCGCATAAGCAAGGTCAGGATTCTCAATTTTAATTCAGGCGAACTAACTTTACCTGCATTCCTAGTTTTTTCGAGACAATCCAGCGAAGAATGCCAGTTATTCTGTTGGATAAAAAGTGTCGCTTGGTTAAATAACAAACGTGCAATCCATTCAGTTTCACCTAATTTTTCCCATAGTTCTAGAGATTCCTGAAAACTTTTGCCTGCTGCTACTAACTGGTTATGAGAAAGTAAAAATCGCCCCTCAAGATAAAGCAATTCCGCTTTCTTAGTATCATTTAATTCCTCCATTTTCAAATCATTTATAATATTTGCGTAACTCTCATCACATATTGTAATAGGGTTAGAAAGAATAAAACGTAAGCGAGCGAATTGAAGGTCAACCGTGTCTTTATTATTCACTGGATGATTTATATCAAGGAAATATGAAATCGGAAGTCCAAGACGATTTGCCAGTAAACCCAATGCTTTGATGGAAGGCTGCATTTTACCCAATTCAACAGCAGACACATAACTTTTGGAAAGAATATCTTTACTCAAGTCTTCCTGTGTCATTTGGAGAGAGATACGAGCTTCTTTAATTTTTAGCCCTACTGGCAAGGCATTAATATTGGAGATTTTGTTTTTGTGATTGCTTCTGGGCATATTTACTCTCTTATAGGTTATAATGATGTGTTATATTAGGGGTACTAACGGTTTTGACATTTTAATTGTTTAAGTACAATTATGCCAAAATATCTAATATTAACCGAGTATAAGATTATTATTAATTTGCGTTTCAATATGAACAATAGTAAACCAAAATCTATAAT
>Ga0194047_10000412_pt1 | contig 29145 bp, 54 predicted proteins | sample JunL225m_MetaG_2_FD_160070 | JGI IMG/M metagenome (GOLD analysis project Ga0194047, IMG submission 160070) | Anoxic zone freshwater microbial communities from boreal shield lake in IISD Experimental Lakes Area, Ontario, Canada - Jun2016-L221-5m | ecosystem: Environmental > Aquatic > Freshwater... | reverse complement strand
CAGGCACAGTTAGCTCTAGTAGCGCAGCGCTACAGGCCGCTATGGCCACTGGTGATCAGAGCATTATCAAAGCAGTTCAAGGTGGCAATACAGATGTTATTAATGCCTTAACTTCTGGCAATACAACACTAGCTAAGAGCATTTCAGACGCTGCGTCACAGACAAGCGCTGGTCTTAATACTTTAGGTCAACAAGTAACATCTGGAACTGCTGCCACAACAGGCGCTATTGGTGATCTATCCACAGCCTTTACTGCGGCCCTTGCTAAAAACGGTGGTGACACTACCAAGGCTATTAATGATTTAGCTACCCAATTTGGGACATCGACAGCTGATATGACAAGTCAGCTAACAACTCAATTGGGCGCTGGATTTACTGGCTTAGGTCAACAAGTTCAAACTGGTTTATCCAACATTGGTCAACAAATTGGTGCTGGAACAGCAGCTACTACCGGAGCCCTCGGTGATATTAATAGTGCTGTTAAAGCTGTGGCAAATACTGTGGCTGCAACTGGTGAATCTACTAATGAAGCAATTAACCGTATTGCAACCCAAATGGGTCTTGATACCACAACATTGGCAAAAGCAGTAAGTGACAGCGCAGCACAAACCAATACACAAATGTCAACCGGCTTCACTGGGCTTACTGATGCAATTACAGCACAAACAGCTGCCCAACAAGCTGCTGCTGCAGCCCAGCAAACCGCTGCAGCAAAAGCAGCTGCTGTGCAAGCCGCCGGTGCGCAATCTGCTGCCGCTGGAGCGCAAAGAACTGCCGGTTTAAACTTTATGCAACAGGGTGTAGATCCAGTGACCGGCGGTATTAAAAATTTAACAGGTAATGTAACAAAAGCTACAGATTACACATTAACTGGATTACCCACAATTCACGAAACAGATGCGCCTTTAGCGCATTTTGTAGGTGGTGGTGAAGTTACTAAAACAGATAACGAGTATGACCCTTATGCAGTAGATAAATCGCTACCATTAAAACCTAGTTTAACTAAAGCACATATTAATTATCTTTTAACTGGACTCCCTGGCAATTTATTGGAGTCTCTGGATCATAAAGCTGATGGTGGCTCCATTGAGGGACACAATCCACAGTTCTTTAGTGAAGGTGGTTTAGGTTCTATTCAAAATCGCTACGTTCAAGGACCTGGTGACGGTACAAGTGACTCTGTTCCTGCAATGTTAGCTAATGGTGAGTTTGTAATACCAGCGGATGTAGTAGCAAAATTAGGTAACGGTAGTAATGAATCTGGTGCGGGTGTACTAGATCAACTTTTAAAAACAATTCGGACTCATGCTCAATCTAATGGTGGTCAACTACCACCAAAGAGCAAGGGTGCTTTGGCCTATCTCTTAGACGCTAAAAGAAAAGTTAGATGAAACCAAGACAAGAAGCCATTTTTTTAGGTAATAAATATTACTTTACAGGAAAACCTTGTATTAGGGGACATATTGCAAAAAGATTTGTTATTACTAAAAAATGCACAATATGTAATTTAATATTAGCTAATGAATACCGGGCCAAAAATTCTGAAAGTATTAAAATAATATCTAGAAAATCTTCAATAAAGTGGCAAAAACAACATCCGGCTGCGGCTAACGCGCGTACAGCAAGAAGAAGATCTTCAAAATTACAAAGAACACCTAAGTGGTTAACAGCTGAACAACATCAACAAATAAAAGATATATACAAAATGGCAAAAGAATTAGAAACAGTATTTTCGTGGAAACAACATATAGATCATATTATCCCACTGCAGGGAAAATCCGTTTCTGGTTTTCATCATCCTAGTAATCTTCAAATATTGTCTGCTAAAATGAATGCAGAAAAACACAACACTTATGAGGTAGTATAATGGCTGGTTTAAATAATTTAATCTCCAACACGGCGCAGCAAACGACCACACTCCCAAGTTGGTTTGACACTGCACAACAGAACGTTGTCAATCAAGCGGGCTCAGCAATGGGCGCGGCTCCAACGCCACAGCAAACTGTTGGTCAAAACGCGGTTAACGCTTTGTCTGGACCAACAAACGCCTTTACTACTGCAGGTAACACACTGCAAAATATTGCCTCTGGCGCGGCTAACCCTTGGATTACTGATCAAGCTACAGGGCAAGTAACGCCGGATACCTCTACCGCCATGGGTGGATTATTCCAAGCGCAAAACCAACAGCTTCAACAGTTAATGCCTAACGTAACCGCGCAACCTGGCGCTAACTCTATCGGAACTGGTCAGTTTGGTAGCCTACGCGGTCAAACAGCAACTAATAAAGCAATGGCCGACGCACAGGCTCAACTTTTTGCACAACAAAACACAGCTGCACTACAAAATCAACAGACTGGTGTTCAGGCGGGTATTGGTGCTGGTAATGTTGGTCAACAAAATATCAACAACTTACTTACAACTGGTCAATATCAACAAGCTGCTCCGTTTACTAACGTATCTAACTATGGTAAAGTACTTGGTGGTATTCAAGCCCCGCAAACAGTGTCTAACCAAACACAATTATCCCCATTAAATCAAGCCGCAGGATTATACTCAATGCTAAGTGGTGGAGCTACAGGAACAGCAGCAAATAATTTACTTGGTAAACTATTCGGTACTGCCACAACTAAGGGCGCGTTAAGTGGTATCCCTGGCTTGTCTAGTTTATCTGGATTGTTTGGTACTGGTGGCTCTTCTGGCTTAACTCAAGACTTAAACCCTGGCTCATATCCATTAGCAAATGGTGGTTCAATGGTTATCAATGCTGATGGTTCCAGAACAATTACTGATGGTGCAGGTCAAATTTCTACTTTTGACAATCAAGGTAATGCAACCATTGAGGGGGCAAACCCAACAAATACTGATGGTACAATTGATTATAGCGGCGGTGGCTGGGGTTCTGGCGACGGCTACGTAGGACCTTAAGGAAAAATTATGACAGATACAGTACAAGGCGGATTGCCTTCACCAGACAGCAATTTATCAATAGACGAAACACCTACTGCTAAAGCTGCTGCAATTAAAAGTAAAGCTGGGTATTCATATCCCACACCTATGGGCTCTGTAGGTATTAATGAAAACATTTTAGAAAACATGCAAAAATTGATTGCGCAAAAAGAAGCGCAACAAGGCAGTTTCATGGAAAATCTAAAAGATGCTACAGCATGGTGGTCTGGCGGTATGGCAGGTCCGGGTGAAGCGCTTTCTAAACGAGCAGCTGATCGTGAAAGCCAAAATGCTGAATTGTTTAATATGCGTAATGCTGTTGCTCAAAACGAAACACAGCGAAAACTAATTCAAGCACAAAGAGAACAAGATTTATCTTCTGGGTGGGGTGGCGGTACTGGAACTGGAACTTCTGGCCAAGCACCAATACCTACAGATGTTATGCAGCAATACAATACTATTTTTAACACGCAAGGTGTAGATGCGGCTAATAAGTTTAGAAGCCAATACATACAAAAACGTGCTGAAAAAATGATTGACCCCAATATGCTTAAAGCAGACGTTGAAGTATATGATAGAACACGTCCAGCGGGTAAACGTTATACCACTGTGGCTGCAGCTGAATATTTTAACAATCCAGGTCGCTACAGTTTAACACCTGAAAGTGAAAAGAAATTAGAAAATTTAGGTACAGGCACTTCAAATGAAAAAGCATTGTTGTCACCAACAAAAGTACCTTTGGAAGGTTTACCAAATTCATTTTGGGCAAAAGAAAGCTCATCTGGTAAAGCAGATACTAGCCAACCTGGAGTTGGTGGTGCTAAAGGCCCAATGCAAGTTACCAAAGATACGTTTGAGACTTATCAACGTAAAGGTGTTATTCCAAAAGATTACACATTTGATGACCAAAATCAACTTCATGCAGCCGGTATTTTAATCTTAAATGACTTACATAAAACACATGGCGGCGATATCAATAAAATTGCTGCTGAATATCATGGTGGCCCAGGAGCAATTAATCCTGATGGATCTATTAACGTAGGTCGTAGAGATGCTTTAGGCACTTCCGTTGGTAAATATGTTAATGATATCCGTGGAGGAATGCAATTACCTCCGGTAGATATTTCTACTGCTAGAGCACAAGTTGCAGCGGGTCCCGGTGCACCAGCGGCTCCTCCTGTTGCGGCTCCTCCTGTTGCGGCTCCTCCTGTTGCGGCTCCTCCTGTTGCGGCTCCTCCTGTTGCGGCTCCTCCTGTAGCTCCTCCTGTAGCTCCTCCTGTAGCTCCTCCTGTAGCTCCTTCTAGGCCAGTTGCTCCTCCTGTAGCGGCTCCTGTAGCTCCTCCTGTAGCTCCTCCTGTAGCTCCTTCTAGGCCAGTTGCTCCTCCTGTAGCGGCTCCTGTAGCGGCTCCTGTAGCTCCTCCTATAGCTCCTCCTATAGCTCCTCCTAGGCCAGTTGCTGCTCCTTTAGAATTAACACCCCTAGAGCAAAGACAACAAGCTAAAATTAATGAAGCTCGCGGTGTTGCTGAAGCTGGTAAACAAGGCGAAGCATTCGCTGCTGCAGAAACAGATATTCGTGCTAAAGCTGGAACATCGGGTGAGCGTCAAGTTCGGCATAATGCTGCAATGAAATTGCTTGATGATAAAGAACTTCAAGGAATGGTAGGTAAATTCCAAACCGGTGCTAAAGGAGATGCGTTTATTCGTCAAATGCAAGACGGTATTATGGCAGGTAATTTTGGTAATATTGGTTTAACTAGCCTACAAGAAAATCTTGCTAAAGAAAACGCCAGCCCTGCCGCAATCCGTAAATTTTCGCAATTAGAAAGTTTCTTAAAGCAAAACGAATTAGAATGGAGAACTAATTACCTTAAAGGCCAAGGTTCTGTATCTAATATGGAAGCTGATACCGTTAAACAAGCGGTTGGTTCTGTCAATGACCCAGTGGGCAAACTTAAAACTTTAACTGCGGTAATGCGCGAACGTGCTTTGTTTGATGCAGAAGTTAACCGAGGCTTAATAGATTTTAGAAAAGCAAACGGAAGAAATGTGAGTTTTGGGGATTATTTAGATAGTGACCAATTTAATTCTTTACAAGATCGTCACAATACTCGTTTAGCTACTGTTCTTAATATGGAACCTAGCAAATTAAAAGCTAATGACGCATATCAAATTCCAACGGGCTCAACGGAAAATGAAAAATCGACAAAAAGCGGTAACACTTATACTATTCCAAGGTAAATATGGGAACAATTACTATTGATGTTAACGGAGTACCAACGGAAGTTCCTGATAATTTTGCTAGTTTAAGTGAGGATCAGCAACATTCTATAGTAGATGCTGCGGCCAATAAACAAGTAGAGCCAACTGAAGAACCAAAAACTTTAATAGATAAAGCTAAAGACTATGTTGGTCCTAGTTTTATACACGGCGTCGCTGGCACTGCACTGGGCGCCGCAGCTGCCCCGGGTATTAAAATGGAAGTGGAAAAGTATGGTCTTCCAGGGTTACGTCCAGATGTAACTAAAGGTCCTGGCAGTTTACAAACTTATTTGAATACACAGTTACATGATCCGAGGGGGCATGTAACTGTAGAGGCTTTAGGTGAAAAACTAAAAATGCCTATTCGCATAGAATCTGAAGCTCAAGATGCGTTAAAAGCCATTAAAGCAGTCCCTGGAGAACGTAAACCAATAACCAAAATGGTTAATGGTGTCCCAACAATTGTTCGTTACGAAGACATTCCTTACAAACCGCCTGTAGATATTTCTGAATTAGCAAAAGAAACTCAAGCTGCAAAACCCGGAGTACTTCAAAATTTACGTACAGCTCCCGGTTCTGCGCTTAAAGGTGGTATTGAAAAAACTGGTGAGTTTTTAAATCGTGTTATTTCACCTCAAGGATTAGCTACTAAAGGTACTCACTTATTGGGTGCTTTAGGTGGTCTTGATGTTGGCCTTCAAGGGACTAGAGCTGCTGAACATTTTAGCAAAGGTGAAATTGGACGTGGTTTGTCTAATACTCTTGGCGCTGTTGGTGGCGCTGCTGCTTTGACTCGCCATCCGTTAGTAATGCCTTTAGGAATAGGGGCTGCAGTCGGGTCTCACTATCTTAATGACTATTTAGAAAGAATGGCAAAAGAACACCCAGACATGCACTTGGCCGCTGGAGGTTCTACCAATACCGCACAACCTTCAGAACAAGACATTTTGAGCTTCCTAAAATCGTTAGGCTATTTGCGGTAACGTTTTCCATGCCAGCCCTCCGCGGCAAGAGGAAAGTCGGGAGCCCACGTTGGTGGTACTGTCATAATTCTAGTGACGTCCTCCAATGCGGACTCCGCGCTTTGTTCTTCCACTAGGAGTAAAACCTCATCATGCACGATGTTGACCATCTCATAACCGGCTTTATCAAGGTTAATCATAGCTACGGCAAGACAGTCCCGAGCGGTACCCTGTACAGCGGACTGAAAAATACTACTACCAATCAAAGCGTTCCTACTCCACTGTCGAGTGTAGGTGTTTTGACTGTGAACAGTGACACCAACCTTTTGCTGACCCCACGGAGTGGTGAGCAGCTCGAGCTGTGGCCGCTGCCAGCAGATAAGTCTGCCTGATGGTAACTGCATCCACAGTGCGTTCTTTGCCATTTTCAGAGTTATCTTACTGCCAGCGCGAAACGGGTTACCGGGATTCTCTACTGCAGCAATCACTGCGGATTCGCACAATGCCCATAGCTCCTTCACTTTCGCATAGGAACTGCGGTAACCATCTACTGCCGTTTTAGCCTGCACCTCATTTAGCTTGACACCCATTCCCTCAGCATACTTAACCAGGCCCTTGGCCCCTTGGCCAAACATCGCACCAAGGACCGCAGACTTGCTAATCTGGCGTTGTTCCTTCGTGACTTCCTCATAGGGTACATGGTACAAACTTTCCGAAGCGAATACTTTGTACTCATCTAATCCCTTTCTAAATAGTTCTACTTTATCTTTTTGCCCAGCCAGGTAGACCCCAACTCGGTTTTCAATTGAGCTAAAATCCACGTCAACGAAGGTCTTTCCTCGCGGGGCCACAATAGCGCTTCGTACCGTTGAAGAGAGCTGTTGCATCGTTCCCACTCCTTCACTAAATACTCTTGGTATTGCCAATTCAATTTCTTCATCGCTGATTGTGGGACGTGCAATATTTTGTAAGTTAAGCCCACCACGGCTCGCCCAGCGGCCAGTACTAGCGCCATGATATACCAGTGTATTCCTAATTCTTCCTTCACGTTGTATCTCCATCATCTTAGCGTACTTAGCCACGCTAGTTTGGCTTCCTTCTTGGCGTAATAATAGCGCCTTTTTAATTACCGGAAATATGTTGCACTGCAGCATTTTTGATACGGTATCTGCAGTCAAATCCTTCATTGGCTCATGGGGGATTTTCTGGTTAATCCAAGCCAGCAATTTAGCCCTCTCAGACGGCTTAAAACCGGTCAAGGCGACGCATTCGTTGTCTAGTTGACCCTGGGCATCCAGTACGGCCTTACACGCGTTCTGGAGCTCCTCTGGATCGACCGGTACGCCCCTCAAATTAATCCGCTGGGTAAGGGTCCAAACTTCCTGTTCGGACGGTGTGAGGGGCCTTAAAACGCTTCCTATGGCCATCTCTGTGCGTACGTCCTGTGCGCAATACTCAAACATCTCACGCATCAATTCTGGGTCATTATTAAAGACGCCTTTATGGGGCTTGCACAGCTTTTGGATAAGGTACCTACCACGGGTATCTTTTTGATGGCTGGCGTCCATAAATACTGAGGCGTCACCTAAGCTCTGTGGCACGTTGTTGGCTGCTGCTATGGCCATCGTGTCAATGCACTGCTCTAGCTTTAGTGGTGGCCAGCCGTACTTAGGCACACAGACGCAGTTCCAGATGGCGTACTCAAACATGGCGTTCCATGCTTGGATTTTGCCGCCATCAGCAACGTGCTTTAGCAACCCATGGGAGCCGTAGGTTCCTTGGTGTGGGCTGGCAACTTCTATTTTATATGGGGATCCAACTCTTACATCAGTTGGGTTGGTGCCAAACGCAATACACAACACTTCTGTTGTGGGATCGTTGGCGTAGATGTCTAGCCCTTGGTCAACAAGGTCGATGGTGCTGCGGGTTTCAAAGTCACAGCTAAAAATTACTTCTTTCATAATGCCTCCTAAGGGCGCTAGACGTATCTAGCTTTGATGTTTAATTAGATATTCAAGTAAAATACTTTTTTAAATCTCGCACGATCCACTTGAGCAAGCTAACATCTGGGCACCCTCTACGTTGTCTGTGTTTTCTTTGAGGTCTTCCCAGTTGATGTGTGGGATGTAGGCTTTGAGCTTTTCGTACTCTTCTTCGGTGCACTCCTCGTACGGGGCTTGACGATACGTTCCTCCGTCATAGGGAAGATAGGAAACGCCGGAAATTTCGGAGAAGTGGTCCCACGTCCAGGCTCCGACACTTGGCCAGTCTTTTTCTTCGACGGAGATGGTAACGGATGGTTTGTGCTCACACCAGTGCCGCTGATAAGTAAGCCACAGTGATAAATGGTCAATAGGAGTGACATCTCCTCGGGTGATTCCGGCGGGTGCTTTTTGAGGAAAGCTAAACACCACTGTTTGATCAGGTTTATAAACGCATGCTTCATTTGGTACTCCTTGTTCAATTAAGAATTGGCTGAGAGGGTCTTTTTTATCTCCTCTAACTCGGCGGATATAGAATTGACTGTGTCTTGGATGGATTCCAGATGCCGAGTCCACAAGCTGGGATACAGTCCCACTTGGTTTAACACATGTAATTGCAGCCGATTCAGGTATACCAAGTAGCTGTGCAAATTCTTTGTTAGATGCTCTTGCTGCTTCTCTAAGTTCTGTAAGTAGTTCATTTAACTCAGGCCCTTCTGTTGTAAGTAACGGATTATCATAGATACCTGTGAGCGAGACCCCGAGGAGTCGTTCTTCTTCAGTGTTACGTTGCCACACTTTGCGCAGGTAGGGAAATTTAGTGAAGGTGGATTGGATTGTACCAAGTACAGACGCGAGACGCACTTTTCGCAATAGGGTTTCTTTGTTGTCATCATGTCTTACAACGCATTCTGAAAGGTTACAGAATTGATAGGGGCGTAAGATAATTTCACTACAAGGGTTTGTCCCAAACTCGAAATTTGGATCTCGGTGCCCGTATTTCTCAACAGTCTTCTTAGCGGCTTCTCGATTGAATATCCCGCGCTCTCCGGAATGAGAATTGTAGAGTGAAAGCCACTCTTCCATAAACTTTCCGACCGTAGGTGTTTCATTATAAACCGCAGAGTTGTTCGCAAGCGCTCTGTGAGGCGCTGTGTCCCACCATGGTCCTGCTTTAGCATGTCTAATCCTTTCGTCATCCAGGTCGGAAAGTGAAATCATAGCTGATCGGCGAACACCCCCAACCACTACCACCTCACCAATTTTACACATCAGGTCGTGGCACTCTAATGAGTTTAAGCGACGACCTTGTGCGTGTTTAAATGTAGCTACAGTAAACTTAAATAAATCTACTAATGGTTCCGGCCCGGAAGCTCTTCCACCAAAAGTTTTGAGTCGTGCTCCGGCAGCTCTAACGGCTGATACGTCCCACTTGGGAATTTCTCCTGCCCATAAGTGTGCGAGGAGAAGACGCAATGACTTGGCCCATCCTTCCTTAGAATCGTGGACACTGATTGTCCCATCAGATTCAAATAACTTCTCTGGCACTTCGGGCAGTTTATTAATACATTTAGCCTCAACCGAGAAGCCGACGCCCGTTCCACAGAGCAAAATAAACATTGCCTCATCAAACGACTTAGGATCATCAACAGGCATGTACGCACAGTTGTATACACATGTGTTATCACGGTCAGCACTCTTTCCAGCCGTCATAACGGCTCGCATGGATGGCATTAGTTCTAGGTTATAAATAGCACTACGTAATTCTGTTTTTAAATCTGTTTTATCAGCGATTGCTGGTGTGCGGCTAAAAATATAATCAACGTAACGATCTACTGTTTCTCCCCAATTTTCACGACGGCCTTTGTCGTCTTGAAAGCGGGCATATCTGCTCATCCCGATATATTGCTGGTACTGGTCCATTTATTATTCTCTGTGTTATATGGTTGATGAAAAAGGGAGGCCGCAGTTTCTACGGACACTCCCTGGTACTACTAATAGGTGGGGGTGGCATGATCCATGAAAGAGCCTACATGCCGGCGCTCACCCTTTTCCCCCGTAAAACTTAAACTGCGAAGTCTGCTGCTGCGGAGGTTGTGCCTCCGAATTTCTCACCGTCCTCTAATTTCTGAACGTTGTTAAGTCCTGCTGCAATGCCTTTGGAACCGCTTGTATCGTACGGATACAATGTGATTGAGGCACGGCCATAGCAACCGCTGTAAAATTCACTTGTGTCAATGATTGGGTTTAAATCCATATCGACAATGCCAGGACGCTCGTTAGAGCTGGCGTTGATAAAGTAGTGACCTGCGTACGCTGGGTCATCCTTCTCTGCATCACCATCACGTAAGCCACCTTTAAGCAACTTAGGAACTGAGCCACCCCATACCGCGGCGTTGGCTGCCTTAACTTCCTCAAATGCTTTCTTAAAGCGATTTACCGTGTCTGTGTCAGACTTAGGAATCAAGATTGATACTGAGTACTTCAATACACCGTTAGGTGTCTCCGCTGGTGCGAACACATTAGCGTAAGAGAAACGTACTTTGCCAGTTACAAACTTGGTTTTTACTGATTTTGATGCCATGATGGTATTTCCTTTTTAACTTTAAGACTGAACTTCAATCGGGGCCAGTCTGTCTTCCCGTACTTATAATAATACAAAATGCCACTGCTTTTTATTGCACAATGTGAAATAGTCTAGGCATCATGAAAAATACCTAATGTGCGCATTGCTTGACGCATTGCCAACGCCCGTAAAAAGTCTGTGTGGTACTCTACTTCATCTAAAACAGTTGGCTCCTCTGCTACTATATCTAAAATATCTTCAATGCTGTCTCTTAATTGGCAAATACCTTCACGATACCCACTTCCTGGTAGAGAATCAAAATCTTTTGTAAACTTTGCAATAACCAGGTCCGGTATATCAAACTCTGAACCACAGTACTCTACCTTCATAATAGCTCCTACTTAGCTACCATGACCAATCCTACGTTGCCCATGGCATATCCTAAAAACATGATGCCTGTGCCAAGGCCACCTTTATAAAATTGGTCGATGGCCACGACAAAGTACACCACACCCATTGCTGCTATTAACCATGTGCTCACAGTGCCTCCAGATACATTGGCGTATGCTCACCCAACCAAGCACCAAGAATATTAAACTGATAATATTCAACGGCGTCGTCGTAATCCATGCCGTCCTCCTTCATCAGTATTTCAATAACTTTGGATTCGTTGTAGCAAACCGCTGTTCTGTCAAAGTCATGGATTACCCCAATGATTGCCTCGTCAAAGTAATTTGGGTCCAAGACTAAAAGCTCGGGGTACTGCTCGGCTAGTTCTTCTCTAGTCATGCGAAGTCCTCCTTAGCATCTTCTTTAGTGCGTACTAACTTTGGTTGACCTTCCGGACGTAGCACCAAGTCTCCTAGCCATGCGGCTACTTGGCCCTTCGGTCCTAGCTTTTCCAGTGCTGCTATGGATTTTAGCTTAGGAGGCTCCCAAATTACTTCTGAGCTCATGCCCTTCTCTACTAAAACAACCGCCGCTAGGGCGCTGTCTGAAATCTTACGGTGCGTCGTTGTGGTTGATAGTTTAAATCCTGGAGGAATAATCTCCTGCTCTATTGCCCGAGTAAGCGCAAACTCTTCCACGTCGTTGGCCCACGTTCTTAGCTGGCCTGCTTTTACTAGGACCTCGCTAACTTCTTCTTCAGAGAGGAGGGCCGGGGCTTTGAACTCTTGACGCGCGAGTTCGGTGTTAAAGTCGCTACGGGCGCGACACTGCGCCTTAGCTCTGCAGAACTGACACCACTCACCGGGAAGGAATTCGCCAGCTCCACTCCAGGCTTTCTTGGCCTTTGGTTTGACGAAGTAATTTGCCCAATCGACCAATTTAGCGATGGTCGTGCCGTCAGTTGATATGCTGTCCAGGCGAGGCTGGTGGATCGTGTAGCTAACCTCTTTGATGTCTGGGTAATCTTCCTTAAATTTTGAATATGCACCAAGAGCATATAGTCGTAGCTGTGTATTGTCGAGTGCTGATACTGGCACACCTTTACCAAACTTAAGGTCGATGACGCGAATGGAATACTTAGAAAGTATGACCACATCCGCTGTACCGAAACCGTCGGGAACCCAATCGCTAAAGTCAACTCGCTGCTCAAAGAGCGGAGTGTCTCCCTCACCGATTTGGCTACGGACATATAGTACGTAATTGTCGACGTTAGCCTCGAAATCGTCGTTGTAGTAGGGTGTGTTTTTAATGATCTCGTATTCACGTTCGTACTCCTCTATTCCTATTTGTTCAAAGTGGTGCCTTAATTTAATCTCCGCTAAGGAGTGGGCCATTGTGCCTTCCTGACTAAAATCAAAAGAGCCAGTACCACGTTTTTGTTCGGGAAGTGTTGCTTCTAGTCTGGCAGAGGGTGTGCAGGATAGCCACCGTTTACTGCCTGAAGCGCTTAAGAGTGCATGTGCGGTCATTTTTGCCTTGTTAGTCTGTTTCGGTACATATATTAATACAAATTTTAGGTACTTTTTTGACCGATTTCTTAATTATATTTTTTTAAGTATTTTACGGCGGATTGCAATATTTCTGCAGATTCACGTGCGTGCCCTAAAAGAACATTACAGGCGTGACATAAAATTCCTCTAATTTCACCTGTTGTGTGGGAATGATCTATGTGTGTTTTATATCCAGCACCAAGTTCGGCTTTGCAAATTGGACATTTGTTGTTTTGCTTTAGTTTTATATCTTGTTCTTGCTCAATATTTATTCCATATTTTATAGTAATGTGGCTATTTCTAGCAATTTTTGTCCTTTTTTCTGGATTGTCTTTTGCCCATTTTTTAGCTTGGGATATTATTTTTTCTTTATTTTTAAGATAGTATTGATGCTGGTAGGATTTTTTATCCATTGATGTTGCCCCCCTTGGCAATTTGGTGGGTAGCCAGCGAAGGAGCGCTGGCAAGGCCGCTAAGCCCATTCCCCGTTGATTGGTGCTACTCTTTTAATGCTTTAATTAGATCTGAAACTTCTTTGTTGAAATCCACTTTGAGCTCTATTCGAGCATCTAATTTCGTATCACGTGTCTCGCGGTAGTCTTGCTGGAACTGGCCACGTAAGGCAATCTCCGCTAAGCGACTGTTGTATCCCTTGTTCTCAATGTTAGCTAAAAGCTCGCGCTCCCAGTGCGCCTGAGAGTGTACTAAAGCCATATCCAGCGCCTCGGCAAAGTCTTCGTGTTTCTTTTTAAATGTTTCGGCAGTAGACTTAGAGATACCTAAGTCAGACCAAATCATTTTTTGAGACGAGCCTAGTTTACCCAGCTCAATCATGCGTTCGCACATTGCTGGACTATACTTAGTTGGGGGTTTTTTGGTGGTCATAATCTTTTCTAATTATAATATCGGATAAGGGGGCCGGGAATACTTTTGTGGGTTACCAACGTTTAAGTTACCGGTCCGCGGTACCACCCCCTCATTAAAACTTAAAACGCCGCGCCAATGCCTTTTAATGCCTTGACTGTTTTTCCTAATTCTTTTTCAGTGTTTTCACTGACGAATTTATTGATTTCTGCTGCTGCACCAATGATCTCTTCCATAGTAGGAAACTTTGGTGCGAGGCCGGTTAGTTGTTTGGATGTTGCATCCATTAATTCCCAGGAGGCCACGTTGGCTTTGTACTGGTTCTCTAAAAGCTCTTTAGCTTGATAGAATGTGGCAAATCTTAATTCAAATGGGTTCATGGTAATACCTTTCTGTGTGTTGTGTGTGAAATAGGGGATTTACGAGCGTTTCACAACGAGTCTACCCCTATATATAATAATACAAAAACTTACTTCAATCCGCCCTACTTATCGTCCGGCATGATAATAGTGCGAAGTTTTTCGGATGGTGGGGTATTATCCCCATGTTCCCTCCGGTACTTCAACGCATCATTTAGCATCATCTTGGTCATAGCTAGGGCCTTTTCCTGGTGCTCTTGTTCCATCTGAGCACTGGACTGTTTGGCCTTTTTCTCTACTTCCTTAATGATGTCATTGCTGATGCCTGCGTTTTTAAGAAGCTGTCTTAGATTCATTGGCTGCCTCTTCTGATGCTTTAACTACGGCGTCCATGCTGGCCTTAGCTTTTTCAAACTGAGGACCAACCTGTGTGTGAATGGAGTTAATAACGCCAACCACCTCACCGAATGGTAACTGCGCCAAAGCGGTTAGTAACGCGTTTACTTCCTTGATTGTGTACTCCAAGGTAATGCTTACATCATCTAATAAATTATTGCTTACTTCATTACTCATTTTTTACTTCCTTTCTTTTTAATTGGGAATAAAACATCTGGTACTGCTGTTTGTGGTGTATCACCAAATCTGGTCTTTGCAAAGTGTTTATTTTTAATCATCATTTCAAAGCCATCCCACAGGCGTTGGAGTTTTAGTTCGTTGACGTACTTTATGCCGTCTAATCGGTTAGCAAACTCGTCGTCTGAGAACGGGCCCTCTTCTCTGTCTAGGTGCTGACGAACCAATTCATCAATCGCTTCGTTGGTTTCCCAGAGCTTGAGAATATCTTGCTCTAACTCAAACCTATCATACTGAGAAAATAGTATCATTTCTTTTTCCTTGCGGCCTTGACCGCTTTTTCAAATTCACCCTGTACAAAGTACCACCTAGCTAAAATCTCAATGCCTTTAACTACTTCTTTGTACGCCTCCGCGTCGTCTTCATGCAAGTGCTCCGGGTTCTTTTTAAACAGTCTTAAATCATCCGTTAAGTAAATGTAATCCTTAACCAATGCGCCTTGTATAACAATATCAACCATGTCATCATCAATTTCAATTATCATACTTTTGTTCCTTCATTAAATTCCATACACTGAGTAGCTGCCAATGTTATCTCGGGCTTAAACGGTAATGCTAAAAATTGTTGTTTCATTTGCATACAGTGTTTTTCTGTTACTGGTTTACTGGATGTGAAAAAACTACAGGATTGGCCAATACAGATAATAGACACAAAAATAAATGCGTTCATTTGCCACACTCCGAATCTCTATTTTGACGCTTCTCAATTTCACGCTGAACGTACCAGATTGCTTTGTTTAAATCTTCTACGGCATCGCGTTTTAAATCACAACGCCAGATATATTTTAGCGCATTGCCGAGATTAAATCCCATGTGCTCAGTAATCTGAATACATTCAATACCCGATGGATGGTCTGTGTAATGTCTAGGATGATTGACTGGATCGTGCATGTCTCATCTCCTTAAGTTCTTTTTCCATGGTTTGCATTTCCTCAAAGCTATCGCAAACCCAAATACCTAGTAGATTTTCATACCGGCTAGTGTCAATGTCTTCCACACCAGTGATACTTTCCATAACATAGTTACCTTTGTACCTATGCTCTACAATAAAATGACTCATAGTTTTAGTTCCTTTTTAATAAACTCAATACCCTTAGAAAAATGGTATCTCCAGTGTTTTTCTGTCACTGATATATCTACATAACTTAATCCATCTAAAAACGAATCAACAATAAACTGTTGCTTTAGCGGCATTTTTTCTGTAATCAATCGTCGAATGTCTGCTATATCTTCCGGGTCCCACGGCAACCACCCCTCCACCACCTGAGACGAGAAATTATCCGAGTCGTCCTGCTCTATTGGATCAATGTCTTCGTCTGACAGCCGGGGAGCTATTGCGCTAACCTTGTACTTTGTTATTGTTTTAAGTTTCATGCCTATAATAATACAAAATTTAGGGAGTTTAGCAGGGCATCCTGTAAATTTATTTTGCCTTCTAAAACCTTAACTACTTGTTCGTCGATACTATTAGACATTGTTAAGTGATGTATAATAACCGGTTTCTCTTGCCCCTGGCGGTAAATCCTGGCGTTTGCCTGGATATAGTTCTCAGATGACCAGGGGAGGTCGTACCACACTGTCTGTGCTGTCTCTCCAACGTTGCACTGTAGATTGAGCCCGATGCCTCCTGATTGAGGATGGGCCAGGAGCATACGAATCTCGCCACGACGCCACGCTGCAATGTTGTCATCGTCCAGCACCACAGCCTGTGGGAACGTAAGGCGTAGCCTTTGGAGGCTGTGCTTGAAGTGATAGAATACGAGCGTCGGGGAAGAAGATTCCTCCATGATCGACTCAAGATATTCCAGCTTACTGCGGTGTACTTCTTGAGCCTCTCCATCTTCGTTGTAAACCGCTCCTGATGTGAATTGCAGTAGCTTGTTCGCCAGTGCCGCTGCTGTTGGAGCTGTGATCTTTTCTTTCTTGACTTCAACGACCATCGTTTTTCTAAGTTCATCGTACTTTGCCCTTACGTTTTTGTCTACTTCAATCTTATGGTAAATGGTACTTAATGTAGGTAGTTGTAGATAATCCCCTGCTTTAAGTGAGTAGCAGATGTCTGAGATCTTCTCCTGCACTTGCAGGTCGGCTCCCAGCTTTAATTTCCAGCTATACACCACCCGTGTATGGCGGTTAATTTGGTCCGGCTGCATGTACTTATCCCTAAAGCGGGTAAGACTGGTCTCTAAACGCTGCCCTAAGTCCAATATACCCACCTGTGACCAGAGATCGCCTATACCTTGAGGGGTAGGTGTACCCGTAAGAATTAAACGCCGTGAGAACCCCTTTAAATGCTTCTTAAGCGCCTTAAAACGCTTGGTGCTGGGATCCTTAAACCGGCTGCTCTCATCTATTACTAAGTTAGTAAACACTAACTTATCTGAAAGGCCACAAAGCCATGCTACGTTTTCAAGGTTTATCAGGTAGATGTCAGCCTCAGCTTTTAATCCAGCCATACGTTGGGTGGAGCTGCCAATCATCTTCGATACCCTGAGATGCTTGAGGTGCTCCCACTTCTGCACTTCGGTGTCCCACACCGTCTCCGCTACCCTCTTTGGCGCTATGATAAGCGTTTTCCCCTTGAGTTGCTCCGCTATAATCGTCAGTGTGATCGTAGTCTTCCCAAGTCCAGGGGGTAGAAACAGACCCAAGTTCGGCACCGACTGCGCCTTGGATATAATCTCCTTCTGATACTGATGTAACTGTGTTCTGTTTAGCATTTTTTTCTATGGCTTTAACCATCGCTTTTAAAATTGGTAATATTGTTTTATCGTCGTATTGACCAAGTGCAGAATTTACTGCGCTTAATACAACTCTAACATTGTCATCAGTATATCCTTTGCTGCTATCTTTTCTATCAATTGATGGGGAATATGGATTTATGTGTGTATTAGTAGTTTTATTCATATTAAATTTTAACCCTGTTAATTCACAATACCCTTTTTTAATAGTGGCAATTATTTTATCTACTGATAAATTAAATTCTAAATTTTTTCTTTCGGCTCGATCTTTTGCAGAACTTAAAAGATTATAAGCTCTTCCAGTGGGGGTTTTGTGATTTTTTGCTGAACGTGTTTTAGGTATTTTTTCAGGATGTGTCCAAGTTTCTGAAAATAAACCATTACGCTTAATATGTTTTTTATACCCCCAAAAAACATGTCCATCTTCTCGAACGTCGCCGCGCTCAAAAGGTTTGTTTGTTTTAGGATTTAGTCGCTTCATTTATAAAGTCCTCAACGTCTTCTTTGCTACGTAGTATATGAACAGGAAAGCCCTGCTCACCTAACTCATCAAACACTAGGATCTGGCGTGGGCTGAGCACCCCCGTTAACGTCTTGAGCTCCACGAAGTATGCCGAGTTGTTCAAGAACACGATCCTGTCCGGCACTCCCGAGACCGTGCTGATCCACTTGAACGACAGGCCGTTGTTTTCCTTTACCCTTTTGATCAGGTACTTTTCTACTTGTTTTTCTAGCATTCTTTTCTTTCTCATGCTCGTAAATCTTAAAGATCTGTTTAACCAACGAACCTGTGAGGTACGCACGTGTCTCACCACCGATGCCGTCCTCCTCACCAATAAACTCGGCCAGGTGATCCACGGCGTGTGATACCTCATGCGCAATCGTATCAAACACCTCCGGCGTTGTATCACCAATTTCGTTGATGTTAAACACCAAGATGATGATACCTTGCTTGCCATCACCAATCTGATGTGTCTCTGCGCAGCCAGTGTCTAAGGCGCTGGCCTTGAGCGTGATGCTGTGGTCCTTGAGGATTTGCTGGAATACCTTATCATCAAAGCATAGCTTCATCACGTCAGGGTAGAACCCAACGTCTAGCTTGTAGTAGTCATACTTTTTTGGTTTCATCAATGTCTCGTATTCTTTTTGCTAAGGCGTTCATATATCTCTTCACGTTCATCGTCATCTAACTCCTCCACTGGAATGGCCTCCTCAAAGATCTCGCCCGTCTCTACTAGCTGCGTAATGCCACGTACGAGCTCAAGCAATTCATCGGGTGTTAGGTCAAGCTCATCAGCCCAGCCCTCCTCAAACTCTATTGTTTTTTTGGTCATTTGTTTTCCTTTCTGCGTGCCATTGACATAGCTCTTTATAGTACTTAATTTCTTTTTCATATTTCTCGTAGTTTCGGTTGTATAAATCAATCTGCGGGTCTTTGGGTTTGGCCCAGTAGCCCAGTAGTACACCAAATAAGAAGGCTAAAAATGTGTCAATCATTTCATTCCCCTATTCCGTGGGCTCGCTCGATGGCGCGGGCGAACGCAATTAAATCCGGCGCTTCCATCTCTGTATACTCTTCGTATGGTTTAAGTGGCATCAGTTCTTTAATCTGCTCATCGGTTAATGGGTATTCCCCTGCATGTAATCTGTCTTCTGTGGTGAATGTGGTCATTTCTCAATCTCCTGTGTTGACGCGGCTAGTTTCCACAATGCCCGCTCTTGCTTCATGCCTTGTTGCCTGCCAGCCTCAAAACCACCGGCGTGTGCAAGAGCTTCGTGGTGGCTTGCTTTTTCAATCATGCGCTCAATGCGCACCTTTAGTCCATCTACTTCAGCCTGTGCCAATTCCCAATACTCACACATCACCTCTGCGCTGCGATCTGCGTATGTTCTGTTAAATATTTCATCCAAGCATCGCTTTTTCAACGCCTCTATTTCATCTTGTTGCTTTACCAACTGTTCGTTAGCCATCTTGATTTGCAAGTGAAATCCGCTAACAAAAAAGTTCTGTTTGAATCCATCAAGGTCATAGTTTAGTTGGTCTATTTCAGCTTGTTGCTGGCGTATAAAGTTGGCCGTATCGTTTTCATACGGAGCATTGCGCTCTTCCAATTCATCAGCTATTTGGTATGCTGTTTTCATAATCTATCTCCAATGTATTGGTCTGGGTCACAAGCCCCGTCAACAATCCAGTCACCCGCCTTAATTGCGGCCACCATAATGTCTTTCAACGCCTCTATTTCAGCTTGTTGCTGGCGTAGCATGTTGGCTATTTCTTCTCTAGTTACCAGCTTGTACCAACTATCCACTTCCAATAAAATAGCTAGTTCATTTGCGTTCATTTCTCTTGTGCCTTTTCAAAATAAGGATTCTGTTGTCCGCAATTTTTACAGACAGTAAGCATCCCATAGGTTATTGGTTCAGCACCTATTAAGCGTTCTATTTCAGCTTTTTGCTGGCGTAGCATGGTGGCGGCTTGTTCCATATACTTATCGCAGTCGTATTCCATAGTAAGGTTTGACATCAACTTATCAGCTAGTTCATTTGCGTTCATTCTTGTGCCTTTCTTAGTATTGCCATTGAATACAATAATCCAGCCAAAAATCCTGCTACAACAAAAAATGTAATATGCAATCCAATTAACAGATATATCATTTCTCTTGTGCCTTTCTTATCGCATTTGGGTGAAACTGCCCATGTCCTTCAGGGTTATCTTCCATGCTTTTAATTACCAAGTTTCTTTTTTCTCCGCAAACACAGCAAACTTCTACTCTTTGTGGTGGCATAGAGCAAAGCATTGTATTTGTTGAGTGCCAACAATGTGTGTGAGCATTCATTCTTGTACCTTTCTTAGTATTGCTCTTGCAATTTGAATTGCAAACCTATGAGGAACATCCCAACAAGTCCCAATATCTTCATTTACTTTGATTATTTCCTCATCTGTTAGTGTCTTTGCTGGATGGGTGTAGAGTGGAAACCATTTAAATCCTTGACTATCCACTTCTTTTTGTTTGTGAAAAGCAATAACACCATCTTCTCTAGCCCACGCCACTGGTTCATCGTTCATTTCTCTTGTTCCTTTACATAGGTATGTAAATTAAACCAATGCTGACGCATAGACTCAGGATACATATCAATTAACCAGTCTTGAAACGCATTGGCTGGGTTTATGTTCAACAACAAACCATCTTTATCTTTGCAATTCATCAAAACAATCAATAGGTTTTCCAATGAATCTTGGCTTATGTTTTTCTTATCAGACTTCATTTCTCTTGTGCCTTTCTTAGTATTGCTCTAGCAAAATCAATCCATTCATCAGTTTCCCAATCTAAATCTTTACGAACTTGCAATATTTCCTCATCTGTTAGTGTCTTTGCTGGTGGTTTTTTCCATAACACTTCCACAATCCTATGCTCATCATCTGTATAAGTAACAGCTAGCAGTTCACCCGTTTCTTTACTTTTTTGAAGTGATAGGTGTAGTTCTTTTTCTGGATGGGTGTAGAGTGGAATTTCAACGCATCCTTCAGGAACAAAATCATGTTGAACCGCCATAATGCTACGGATATATTCACTTTCTTTGTCTGCAAGCATCCACGCTACTGGTTCATTGTTCATTCGCAGTTCTTCCTTAGTCGTTTAGTCTTATCCTCGTTATCACTAAAGTATTTACAATCCTTACCTTGTCTTGGGCTATCCACAAAGTAAGACTGGTACTCTGGTGTAGCCCTAGCAGTAAAGCGATAACACCTCTCACGCTTCTTACAGGTTTCATCACGACACATTGTTATATCAGCCATTCTCTTGTGCCTTTCTTAGTATTGCTCTAGCAAATTGAAGCAAAAAATCCTCAAAACAGTCTGAGTATTTCCAAGTCCACTCTTGCATTATTTCCTCATCTGTTAAGTCTGCTGGATGGGTAATAAAGCCTCGCTTTTCCAATTCCACTATTGTTTCTGCCATTACCTCAGCAGGCACTTCAGCGTTTTCCCATGCCAGTATCTCGTTACGCATCTTTTCTGCCTCTTCACGATGTAACTGCACCAAGTCTACAAGCTGACTATTGGTTAATTTGACAGCCCCAACACGCAATTTCAACGCTTCTATTTCGGCTTGTTGCTTGTCGTGCCTTTTATACAAGTAGTCCTGTGTTTCTAGTAGTTGTTCAATTCGTACTTGTTGCTGGCGTAGCGTGGTGGCTGCTTCTGTTAGTTTTTCTTTGTCAGAAAATATGTCATGTTCTGCTTCTTTGTAAGTTGTGATGTTTTCTAATACATCAGCTAGTTCATTTGCGTTCATACCTTTTCCACCTCTGTCCATGCGGCAAAGTAGTATCGCTCTCCGTCTGTCCCCTGACATGGTGCGTACATGCCATCGACGTGGGTGTACTTGTACGTTACGTTGTCGGCTGGTTGTGGCGCGGCTGGTGGCACCTTGGTCTCTTCGTCAATGACCTTGAAGTTATCACCACGTTTTAATTTATATAATTCCATGCTATCTCCTAAATGATCCGATTGGTTTACGTCTGCCGTACGTCTTGCGAATGCGCAGCGCTGTCTTCATGCCAAATACTTTGTTACGCCAGCCTTGATGTGCTCTGCGTATTTGCTGCATCTTAAACCGCAGTACTAGACTCTTTGGTTTTTTTCTTGTAATGGTGCGTCGCACTCCAACGTTACCAAAGACGCTGGTAAAGTCGTTGCGTTTGATTATCTTACGAAAGTTAAAACGTTTCATTTTTTAACGCCATAAAAGTAAAGATCTGCTGGCCATTGGCAGGTTTGAAACTCATACTCACTGAACATGTCGTACAAATCAAATGCGCCCTCAAAGTCTTCTGCTGTTAGGTTGCGGTAGTAGTCGTTAGTAAACGGCGCATCGGCTGGGCTGGTGCGTGTGGTGCCATGCTCAGGTCTGCCGGTAGTGGCGCAGCTGAAAACAACAATGCCCCCTGGCTTAGTTAAGTCATACATTTTCTTAAACGAGCGCACCCAATACTTATCGTGCTCAAAGCACTCACATGAGATTGTGGTATCAAAACTATTTGGCTCTGCCTCAAACTCATGGGCTGGGCATACTACATCAACGTCCTTGCCCAAACCCACGTCAATGCCAGTGTAGTTGCAGTCTTGAAAGAAGATACGAACAGTGCCGTTGATGTTTAGTGAACCCACCTCGAGCACCTTGCTGTTAACAAACTGCTTTGGAAACTTATCGCACACACGCGCTACAAAATCTAATTGAGATTGATGTGACATTATTTAAACCACTCCTTATGTAGTTCGGGTCTGTTGGCTTTAATCCATGGTTCTGCTGCTAAATGGTTTGCTGTGTTGTCCATTCCAATAGTTTGACTCCCGGCATGATGCACATAACTACGAGAAATAAAATGGTTATACCCTTTATTGATCATATCCAAGCATTGTATGTCGTCACTATACCAGTTAATGGGTGAGTAATCTACCCATGCTTGTTTGGTGACATAACCAAACAGAGGCGAACATCTTTGAACCTCATAAACCAAGTTCGGATTTAAGCGAGCAGCAATTTGCGCGGGCCTAACGTAATCAGCGCGTGCCACTACCCAGCCTGGCTTTTGAAGTGTAGCAACGTCATAAGCTAATAGCCCGTACGTTGTTGGTGTTAGCACCACATCATCATTAGCCACAATGATCTCATCATACTTTTTAAATGCCTCATGCACAACCGCGTTGTATGCGTCGCCATAATTAGTAGATGTATTGGGAAAGCACTTGATGTGCCTGCCAATACCCCAGCGTTCCTCACCGGCGATGTAAATTACTACATCATCGGGCACGTAGGCGTTGATCGAGGCCAGCAGAACTGGCAACGACTTTGATCCCTTAGTTGCTATTACTATTGCTTTCATCGGGTTTTCCGTTCATTGCAAATTGGGCATATACCCATGCCATGTCTCGTACCTCCGCCGGTGTTGCACCACGGGCAACTAGGCCCATGACGCTCACCATTGCGAATGCTAGTAGTGTGTCCTTATCATCCATTAAAATATTCCTTCGTCAAATGTTTCGATTGAGTCAATGTACTTCTGTGCCTTCTCATTAAACCGAATGCCTTGGTATACGTTCATGCGTTCGCCCTGTACCTGCACCTGGTCGGCCTTCACGCACTGCTCCTGCGTTGCTGCTAGGAACCTACGCTTAAATGCCTGCTCAGTTCCTGGGGTCATTGACTTCTTAAGTGCCCAGTGCTTGAACGCAGAGAATACGTCTTCCTTCTTAACAAATGCTTTAGGGTCAAACTCTAACGCATCCTCCACAAACGTACCAATTGGATTACCCAGCTCGGCCATCAGGTTTAAATACTCCTTGCCTGACTGTGGTTGTACAAAATGACCACCACGCGCTAGTCTGCGCTTTAGCCCCTCCATCGCCCAGTTAAAAATACCACTGAGCTCTTGCTCTAGCTTGTGTGACAGGTCGGTGTCTTCCTTGTTAAAGAATGACTTGGTCATCTTTAGTACGATCATGCGGCCAGTGAGCGCGTTGGAGTTCTCAGTTAACTGTAATACCTCGTTACTATATATGACAAGACGAGTAGGCAAATAACCATTCCAACTCTCTTTGTTCTTGCGGTTGACAGTAATGGTGTCACCACCCACAATACGAAGGAGCTGAGATACAACAGCAGATCTATTTCGTTCAGGCGCTCTTGCGTCAGTAAAAGAAGCGAGGAGCTTACCCAGCCAAGGCTGCAAACCAAAGGTATCACATAGTTCTCCTAGCTCGGGTGCCACTGTGTTGTGTTGTCCTAATAAGGCAACGAGCACCTTGTTAATCGTACCCTTACCTGAGCGACGTGGTCCGATAATGTTAAAGAATTTTTGCTGCCTTGTATCTCCCGATAGAATATAACCAAACATTTCTTGTAGGCATTCAATAGATTCTGAATCGTCCGGCCATACTGATTGTAAGAAGTGATCCCATATTGGTGATGTTGCCGCTGGATTGTACTCAAAGGGTAATGAGTTCTGAGTAAAAAACCCCAACGAATGCGGCAGCATAATGCTGTCTTCTAAATGAAAAATACCATTGCGCAGGGATACCAACTTGGAGGCGTTCGGTTTAGCAGCAGAATAATCTTCTAACCAAATCGGCGGCTTAGTGTTGGGATGATTGGCTAAGTGCACAATCGACTTAATGGCATCAATCGCACCACTGACAGTTGCCGGTGATGGGTTGAATGGTGCCAGTGATCCCTGCTTGGCCGGTTTCTTACACTTATCTAAGAATGCGTATACCTTAGAGCGAATGGTTGCCTCCTCGATAACCTCATAGTGTGTGCCAACGTAGATAAAGAAATCATCTGCGTAGTGCACCAATGAGTAGCCTTCCTCGCTAGTATAGTACCCGTCCAGGAATGTTCGTGCATGATTCATCGCGCCCGAGTCCAGCACGATTTCTCCTCGAGCGAGCGCCTCCTTTCGTGTTTGACTGTTCACTAAGAAGATAAGAGAGCGTAGCGTGGCGCCTGATCCCTTAAATGTTTTCCACTTGGCCTCGCAGGAGTAGTCACCCGTCGATGAGTAACTTGCACCTTGTGAGCTCCATCTATCCCACGCCTCGCAGGCCTCTACATCGCCTGAGAACTGGTGATGCAGCATAGCGCCTATCTTAAGCCACTCATGGTAGCCACACTCAGGATCTAGCTTAGATAACAGCTCGGCCTCCACGCGGGTAATATCCCAGTTATCTACTGGGGCCACATAGTCACCAAACGCATCACCCGTCGAGCGCAGGGTGCGCTCAGGTATAACGCTTGTTAGGTCTTGAGCGTCCTGGGGAATCGCGCCTGTTAGGTGTCTGCCTGTTACTGTAAAGAACCTACCCTTAGAGTAGGCCTCAAACCCAATTGCGTGGTCAGCGTGTGATGCAAACGGGTCAGAGCGCGTGAATATCTTCACACCAGTGCCCGATGGACTAACCTCCATATACCCGTCAATTTGATTGGCTAATTGCTGCATTGCAGCATTTATGAAACGGGCATTGAGGTGGTCATAGCAATCATCTAAGTCGACGCCTACTAAATTGTCGTCCTCACTGAACACAAAACCCACACCATCGAATTTGTTGGTATTGTATGCCTGCTCTACAGCAATAAAGTCTGTCCATGTTTTGGGGTCGGTGGACGAGGCATATCGTCCGGTTGTTTGTAGGGGCATCTTAGCCCATCGCTTGTTTTCTTGGTCGCCTACCTCGACGAATGACCACATCACCCACCTAGGCACACTTCTTAGCTCTAAGGGGATGTTGGTCAGCTCTACTGGTAAGCAAAATGGCTTGTTAGTCATGTAATCCTTTCAATCTACCTATAATAATACAAAATTTCGGGGGGTTGCGTTTCACATGATGAAAAAGTGCAAGGGTTGCAGGGGTTGCAGACCTTATTTACTCTTTTTGATATTTTTAAAAAATAAAAAATAAAAGTATGGAGTAACTGGTTTTAAGCCTCGCAACCCCTGCAACCCTTGCACTTTACCACGATGTGAAATGAAAATGGTACTTAGGGCGGTTTTCATTGGTTCTTTGTATTATTATATGTAGATAGGGACAGAGTGTTCGAAAACTTTGTCTTTGCCAGTATCGAGGACTAACCTATCTACATTCAAACTACTATACTGGAGTATCAACAATGCAAAACCTAACAATAGGCCAAAGAAACAACAATAACCTGATGAGCACAAAATCGGGTCATATCTATAAAAGATTTCATGCTCGTAAGCACCACGCTAAAAAATACAATATCCCTTTTAACTTAACTCTTGAATACATTGAGTCAATAGCTCCTGATTGTTGTCCTATTTTTGACACACCATTGTCTTGGTGTGTTCAAGGCCAATCACATTCCGATAACTCACCCACAATAGACAGAATAATTCCTGAGTTGGGTTACATTGTTGGTAATGTTATTTGGTTATCCAATAGGGCAAACAGAATCAAGAATGATGGTACCATGAGTGAGCATAAAGCCATCTACGAATTTATGCTCAAGCATAGCGCTGTCAGATAGGAAAACAGGTCACTGTGCCACCACCCGCTGGTATACATCGGATGGTTGGGGGTGGCGGGTTACTCTGCGCCACTGCCGCTACCATATGCCCTAAAAAGTATAAGGCAGCGAAAAGTAATAACCATTTGATATAACGATCTGATTTAGTGTGTTTGCTCATCTTAGCACCTCATAGCCTTTGCGGTTTAACATTGTGTATGCCCATTTACGAAACTCGATGCGGTTTTCACTGGTTTGTTCATCTATTGGATCCCAGTGTGCATCAACCACATGGTCTCCATTACCATCATTAAACTCAATCTTGAGCATATTGCCCTCTTTGTCATACACATCCACTGGAATTGCCTTTTTCATTGTGCTTCCTCCTCATTGATTACTGAATAAATGTCTCTTATGCGCGGTGATCCTTCTTCCCACGAATCACTAGACCCATAGTCACCACGAATGGCGCTCATACGCTCGGTCTTTCTAAACTCAGGTTCAATTGCCCACCAGGCCAGGCTTGCCTCCTTGTATTCTAGCCAATCATGGTTTACTTCAAAGAAAGGGTGATTAAACCCCGCGATATCTACTGTTTGCAGCACATCGGCTTGTCTTACCCATTTACGCTTGGTATAGCCCAGTGTACGCACAATGCCCACCTTATCGCGTGCAATAATGAATCTCTTGTACGCCTTTTGTTGCTCGTCGGTTAGTTGTATCACTCCTCGTTCTCCTCATTATAGTTCTCGTTGTTTAAATTGTCTAATGAGATTGGTTCGCGTGATACGCAGCCGCGCAGCCGGTGAATCTTATCGGGTTTGCAATTCAGTATCTTGGCCAGTTCAGTAACGCTTGGTTTGCGGCCTAATAACTGGGTGAGCACGCGCTCGTTGTAGTTCATGCGGTATATGTCCTCCACCACATTGATGGGTAGCCGAATGATGTTGGCGGTATTGTCCACCTCCCGACGCACACCACGCTCAATGAACGGGCGGGCGAACGCTGAGAATCGGATGTTGCCCATTGGCTTCCACTTCTTAGCGGCCTCAAATAACTTCTCATTACCAATGGCCAGTATATCCTCCTGCGGTACCTTACTGTGCTCCCACAGGGTTAGCTTAGTGACCACGTGGGGCACAAAGCGCAGGTTGTGGGTGACTAGCTTCTCCAGCGCTTGGTCGTCCCCGTTGGCTATCTGATACGCTAGTTGCTTTTCTTCTGCTAGGGTTAATGGTTCTATACCAAAAAGGGATTGTAAGTAGTCGGTTTTTATGTCGTTTTCGCTTGCCATTAAAATGGTGCCTCCTTAAGTGTAAGTAATGCTACTGCGTACGGATTGGCTTTAGGCTGACGAGGAAGGGGCTGTAAGACCATGCCAGTGGTAAGGTAAGGGGTTGCCTCCACCTTACTGGCAAACTTCCTACATGCCCCTCCAAACTCGTCTATTAGAATGTACCTATAATTGCTCATCTTTTATCTCTATGGATAAACCTTTCTGTGTGTAAGAAAAATTCAAAACAGGCTTCACCTGATAGCAATAGTATACCAAAAATAAACCATAGCAGCTCACTAAATACAAAACCTCTGCTTAGTTCAACGAATGAGGTAATAACTAAAAAGAATCCGACTATCTTCATAGGAATACATCCTTTCTGACCACATCGGCCAATTGCTGCCTTAAGTATACCACAATATCCCATTCGCTATCATCGCGGCCTTTACTGCGCTCTGTGTTGGTTATCTTATCTTGGTACCAGTGGAGGGCGCGAAGTGTTGCTAACATCTCCTCTGCGTCCATGCTGATAGCAAACCGGTTAGTGTTGATGTTTTCATTCAAGTTAATCATGCGGCCTCCAATGGTTTCATTGTGACTGATTTAACATGCTGCACCTGAGTCACTTGTTGCACAAATTCTTTACTGCCGTACTCTTTGACCAATATCGCGCTGATAGTATTGCGGTCGTACTCTTGCACCTCGGCCATAAAGCGCATGCCTTCGTACTTACCTTGGCCACGCTCAATCAATGCGGCCTTAAGAATGCGTGCTCTTGCCTCTAGCTGCTTAATCTCTTGATCAATATGGCCGAGCTCATCGATTACATCGGTCGGTTTTTGAAAGTAATCCTCTACTGCGCGTAATGTTAGTTCTTGTAACATGGTTATTCTCCTATATGAATGATAAGGTCGACTGGTGCTTCGTTAAGGTCGTTTTCTTCTAGCCATGCAAGCATAGCCTTTACACTGTTAAATTTAATTAGGTGCTGCATTATTTAACCTCCACTATTCTAAAATTATCCCTATCATCCGGCGTAGAGATATCGCCCATGTTATACGCTTTTTGCATATCATACAAGTGCTCGTCTAGCTGCTCTAGCGCTTCGGCGAATGAGTCGAAGGTCATTGGTATCTCTTCGTTGTCATCGTCCCATTCATGCCAGGTATTAGTCCAGCCATCGCAGATTGTGAGCTCTTGCACTTCGTATCGTTTAGTCATACTGCCTCCGGTATGTTGGTGTTAATCCATGCTGCAATAATTTCATCAATATCTTCGCTCTCCGGTGTAATCACTCCGGCTTTAATAATCATCTCAGCCAAATCAGCAATATGCCACCGGCTTTCAGCGCGCGGTGAATCAGAGAGAATGTCACCAATCTGCCACGCGCATTCAATAGCAATTTCTAGGTGTGAGTAATTAGGTTTCATTCTGCCTCCTCGGTTGATAGCCTAGAATACAACTCGTTTACTTTTCTGCTCATTTCTTCAAAAAACTCTTTTTTGGTATCGTATCCCACATCCTTGTATGTATTACCTAGTGCCAAATCATTAAAATCAAATAGCATCTCAGTTAATAGCTCTTCGATA
>Ga0194047_10000411_pt1 | contig 29248 bp, 17 predicted proteins | sample JunL225m_MetaG_2_FD_160070 | JGI IMG/M metagenome (GOLD analysis project Ga0194047, IMG submission 160070) | Anoxic zone freshwater microbial communities from boreal shield lake in IISD Experimental Lakes Area, Ontario, Canada - Jun2016-L221-5m | ecosystem: Environmental > Aquatic > Freshwater... | reverse complement strand
TTTTTCAAGTGACTTACAGCTGCCTCAGCCCCTTCATTATTAAAGCCCATTCTATTTATTAAAGCTTGATCAGTTGGTAAGCGAAACATTCTTGGTTTGTCATTTCCTGGTTGTGCTTTAGGTGTTAGTGTGCCTATCTCGATAAACCCAAACCCAAAGTTTCCAAGTTCATCAAACAGTTTAGCATCTTTATCAAATCCTGCAGCTAGTCCAACAGGATTTGGAAAGGTGAGCCCAAACAATTTCTTTTCAAGTCGTGTATCGTTGATGACATACATTCTTCTCAAAAGTGAAGATACTCCTGGAATTTTGCAAATGATTTTTATAGCTTGAAATACAAAATGATGAATACTTTCTGGTGAAAACCAAAAGAAAATTGGACGAATAATCGATTTATACATAGAAATAATTTCTGTACAAAATTACGATTTAATCTGAGATGGATAAAGCGCATTCTTTCGATAACGATTTTCGCTTTATGAATTTCATGTGAGCGATTATTTTTGCTCAAGAAAAATAGGAAAAGTTTTACCTCACCATTAATTTCTGAGTCAGTCTACCTTCAGGAGTTTCAACACAAATCATATAAGCACCGGCTGCAATTCCAAGACTATTTAGAAAATATTTCTTTTCTCCTTCGTACATTTCTCCCTGATAAATCAGAACAATCTCTTCTCCTAGCATATTTAGCAGTTTGATGCTCCCCTTACAATTTTTTGTAAGCGAAACAGGTATACAAGTAATGCCATGCGATGGGTTTGGATAAGCTGGTTGAATTTCGAACAAGCCATTTCGCTCATCGATGTTGGTAGCTCCTAAAACATAAAACATAAAATTGCCCAGTGGAGCAGGCATTGGTCTAACTTGTTCTTTGCCCGAATTCGCGTGCGCTTTTATATAATAAAAGACATGTGTTCCTGCCGGATAGGGTGGTATGAAACCTGTCCACGTATTAAGATTTGTATTTGTCATTGTCATTGCAACGCTACTAAACCCAACTGTTGTGTCGTTTGTGTAAAATAGAGTTGCAGTTTGAATTCCACTACGATGTTGGATTCTCGCATCCACTTGATAAGGCGAGGATGTATTGGTTGTGTTTGGCAAATTCTGGTGTACTATCAATAATGGATCATTCGGGCCAATTTCATGTGTAATACAATGCAGCGAACCACTAGCAGAAATAGTAGTGTTCGAATTGATACCAATTACATTATAACCAGGCATTGCTCCTTTCCAGATTCTTAATGCAGTTGTGTCATATTGGGTGTAATATTGCGGCACAATAACGGTTTTATTCACAATCGTTGCATTCGTATAAGTGAGATAGTAACCTCCTGCATCAGGATAGGTATAGCCATTGGTTTGGTCTGGTGGCTGAGGTATTCTTATTACTTTATAAGGAGTGCCAAATACAGAATTGAAATTGGCGAGTATATATTGCAAGTTTGCTTCTATTTGAGGGCCATCTGCCACTCCAGCAGGATATTCTCCAACCAATAAAGTTTCTTCGTTCAGCAATTTAATATGCATATCTATATGATGGATTCCATCGTATGGCAAGGTATCCATTTTTATGGAACGAGTTATTCCCATGTATTTTTTTAGAATGGTATCTACTTGAGACAAAGAAAGTGTCGGGTTCTCAAGCAATATTAATTTCGAATGAAATGAATTTCCCAATCCATCACTCATCCAATTACCTCCTGTATTGTACAATAGATTAGCCCCTGAAGAAGCTTCATACACTGGCAGATGAAACGCTCTGCCAAGTGATCTAGATACTGTATCATCTTTTGTGCGGGTTGGACGATTGTAATGCCAGTCAACTAAAACTAACGAATCGACATCGTTTAAATAAACGGCATTCGGACCATAATCCCTCACCCAAACACTATTGAATGGAGCGTAAACAAATTTGCAATTAGCAATTGAACTTGCTGGTACTGTTCCTGAAGTTAAATAGTTTTTTATTGAAACCGAATCTGAACCTGCACTTCCAGTACCACATACTATGTATACTTTTGTTGAAGGAGCAATAGCTCTTACAATTTCTCTTAAAACCGATTGATAACTCGTCCATGTAATCACAATGGCTTGCGATTCTTCCCATTGTGCCATAGTCCTCACTGGTCCTGGTGGTGGAATAAGAATGCTTTTCGAATTATCACCTTCGGGAGCTTGCCAATTTGGTTGTTGCATCTCGAGTAATTCTTCTTGAGAAAATCCTACAGGCAAAACTGTTTGTGACTTTACATGATAATTCAGAGTGCTAAAAAAAACTATAAAAAGAAAACTAATAATTCGATTATTCATAAGCTCTATAATATTTGATTGCGTTAAATTATACATTTCTTCTTTCCTCACAAAATTCTTTTGACAAACCCTAAGTTTTTTTGCCTGTTCAGATATCCTTTTAAACCTATCTTCAATAAGCATACTTCTGAATTAACGCCAAATACTAATCGTGAAGATTTTACCTAAGGTTAAATATTGTGCTAAAACTTTTTTTATGAGAATTAATGATTAAATTCGCATCTTATAAATATTTACAATATTCGCATGGAAAATAAAAGCACTATAGCTCTTAAATTAAGTTTTGTACTAATCACGTTATTTACTTCCTACTCTTTAGTTTCACAAACATCTTTGCAAGTGCAAGAGTCATACAAAAAACAACACGTTAATGATGACAAATTTTTGAAGGGGTTCGAAGAAGATGCGATAAGAGCAGATTTGAAAAAAAAAGGTTTGAACAATTCCGAAGTTGAAGGTATAGTTAATGCTAGAAAAGCTACCTATATTTCATTACAAAAGGGGATTAAACGTAAACCATATTTCGCTAAAAAAGATCCAAGTAAACTTTTAACTCCTTCAGGTTGTCCAAATGCTGGTTTTGACGACACTACTTTTACCAACTGGACAGGAGGTACAGGAAATTGTTCTAACTACCCTACGCCAACAGTTTGGAACCCAGGATTTGTTTCTGGGCCAATAAATGACGTTGAATCTGATCAATTTTCTCAACATACTATCCTTACGGACCCAAATGGATATGATTTGGACGCAGGAATGACGGGTGGGATACCTAATATTCCATACTTAGCCCCTGGAGGAGGAGGTGTATCAGTTCGATTAGGAAATTCATATACTCTTTATGGGACTGAATATCTGCGTTACCCAATTACTGTAACTCCAACTAATACTTCATTTACATATCAATATGCAGTTGTGTTGCAAAACCCTACTGTGAGTCCGCACCTCCCTAGTAATCAACCTAGATTCACGATCACGGTTTATGACCAAAACGATTCTGTTGTGGTTGGTACCTGTGGAACTTACAACGTAATAAGTGATGATGCCGCAACAGATCCATCTTACTTTACTTTCAACCCTCCTGCTGGAGCTAGTTTCACCGAAGGTGGTTTTTATAAAAAATGGACAACTGTTTCAATTGATTTAACTGCATATATTGGAACAACTGTTAGTATTGAGTTCGTAACACAGGATTGTACACAAGGCGGACATTTTGGATATGCATATATTGATGCGACTTGTTCACAGCTTCAAACACAAGTAGCTTTTTGCCCAACGGATACAATTTTGCTTCTTACTGCCCCTGGAGGCTTTACTTCGTTTCAATGGTTTGACAGTGCTGGTGATAGTATACCTGCCAATTTGGGAGGAACGAACGATTCATTATACATTAGTCACCCTGTGTTAGGTCAACAATATACAGTTGTTATGTCTACTGTTACAGGATGTCCTTCTTCCTTAACCACGACCCTTTCCTATTCCCACATGACTTTGTATCACAATACCCACAACATTACATGTAATGGGTTGAATAACGGATGGGTTTATCTTAATCAAACAGGGGCTATTGGACCTTTTACTTATACTTGGACCAATTCTTTAGGTGTCCCCATTAATCCTGGAGCACATCCCGATAGTTTAGTGAGTGCTCCTGCGGGCACGTATTACGTCACAGTTCAATCGCAAGGTGGGTGTATGGCAATGGATACCATTCAACTCATACAGCCACCACCAGTTGATACTAGCAAAGTAGGAGTTCCTATCTGTCTCAATCCGCCTTCAGGTTCTTTTTCATATACACTTTCAGCTCCAAGTGGAAATACCGAATATCAATGGTACGATGCAAGCCATCAATTAATCGCGACAGGTAATAACCAAACGCTCAGCATCACTAATCCAACCTTATCTCAGGAATATACCGTTAGTTATGTGCCATCAGGTGGATGTAAAACTTGGGTAACCGATTCTTTTTATACCTATCGCTTGGATCAACCGCTTCAATTTAATCATACAACAAGTTGTTATGGATACAGCGATGGTTGGGCTTATGTATTGAAACCTATCTCTCATCCTTCAGGACCTCTTGGTGCTTACAGTTATTCTTGGGTGAATGCGCTTACTAATTCAACCGTTGATAACGATAGTTTGCTAAACAATGCTTTTGCAGGAACCTATTATCTTACTGCTACATCAGCAGGTGGCTGCAAAACCATAGACACAATCACGGTCAATCAACCACCAAACGCGTTCGACTCTGTGAGTATTGTCACCACATTTTGTCCTGGCGATGCTCCTATTTATTTATTCGTTAATAATGCGACTTCTAATTCTTATTCATGGTATGGCAATGCCAATGCAACTGGGCCAGTGCTTTCTACTAACGATTCATTGCAAGTTGACTTTCCAATTCCCGGAATGTATTATACCGTTGTAATGCCTAATCCTCTAGGTGGTGCAGCTTGCAACGTTATCGCAAGTACCCAACTCGAATATGCTTTACCGCCACCTCCTCCCAATTTCATTACCAACACAAATGTGTTTACTCCAAATGGAGATGGGAAAAACGATTACTTCCTGATGAATCAAAGTTCCTATAAATACATCAAAGAATTCCACCTCGAAGTATTCAATCGTTGGGGCAAAAAAGTTTACGAAACCAGCGATTTTTCTAGTCAATGGGATGGAAAAATAAATGGCAACAAAGCCGAAGAAGGTGTTTACTTCTGGATGGCCTCTTATTCACAATCATGTCTCGAAAATGCACCAACATTAACTGCTAATGGGTTTGTACATTTAATCCGATAAACAAAATTTTAGTTATTCTAAATCGGCCTCGCAATATGTAAGTATTGCGAGGCTTTTTTATTGATTTTAATTTTCAAAAATCTTATCGTACTCATTTCAACATTTTTTTAGAACTTTGTACCAACTAATGAAAACGAATTCTGAAAAATCTTTATCCGAAGTACACTCAAGCATCGACATCTCAACCAAGTCGGGGTTTTGGAAAAAATTATTCGCTTTTGTAGGACCGGCCTACTTGGTTAGTGTTGGATACATGGATCCTGGAAACTGGGCTACCGACATTGCCGGAGGTAGCCAGTTTGGATACAAATTACTTTGGGTATTGGTGATGAGTAACCTCATGGCGCTCTTGCTTCAAAGCCTTAGCGCTCGTTTGGGCTTGGTTCGTGGCTTAGACCTCGCACAAGCATCTCGCGTTACCTATCATCCATTTGTCAATTTTATAAACTGGATGCTGGCCGAAATAGCCATAGCTGCTTGCGACCTAGCCGAAGTGATTGGTATGGCCATCGGCTTACAGCTCCTGTTTCATATCCCTCTATTGGCAGGTGTTTCCATCACTGTATTAGATACATTTATCATTCTCTTTTTACAAAAACACGGAATCCGAAAAATGGAAGCCTTTATCTTGGCCCTCATCGCCATCATGGGTATTGCATTTATTGTCGAATTAATATTTGCCAAACCCGATGCTGGCGAACTCGTGAAAGGTTTCATCCCTACTATACCTAATAAAGATGCCTTATACATCGCTATCGGTATTATTGGTGCCACAGTGATGCCACACAATTTGTACTTACATTCATCCTTGGTTCAAACCCGTAAAATACACCGAACGCAAAGCGGAATAAAGGAAGCCATTCGGTTCAATTTTATCGATACCGTTGTAGCCCTCAATCTGGCATTGTTTGTAAATGCAGCCATCCTCATACTCGCGGCTGCTGCTTTCTTCACCTCAGGGCACTACCAAGTTGCGCAAATTCAAGATGCTCACCATTTGCTTAATGATATTTTAGGTACAAGTTTCGCTCCCGTTTTGTTTGCCATTGCATTAATTGCAGCAGGCCAAAGCTCCACGCTCACCGGTACGCTATCGGGTCAGATAGTGATGGAAGGCTACCTCAACCTGCGTATACAACCTTGGCTCAGACGCTTGATTACTCGCCTTGTGGCCATCGTTCCTGCTTTCATCACCATCCTGCTTCTTGGCGAAGCAGCCACAGGCCATTTGCTCATCCTCAGTCAAGTCATTCTTAGTTTGCAACTTGGCTTTGCCGTAATACCGCTCATTCATCTCACTTCCGACAAAAAACAAATGGGCACATTTGTAAACAAGCCCTGGGTACAAATAGCCGCATGGACAGTAGCCACCATCATCGTCTTGCTCAACGCTAAATTAGTAATCGACACCGTAGCCGATTGGATAAGCAATTCGCAAAACCCTACACTCATCTATTTCACCATCGTGCCAATCGTAGCAGCTGCAGGGCTTCTACTCATTTACATTACCTTTATGCCAATACTCAAGAAAGTGAAACAAAAAGAAAACGCAGTGCCCGATGGCATTCCTTCGGACCTCAAAATCATTGAAGCCGCTCAATACAAACGCATCGCCATCACAGTCGATTTTAGCAAAAGCGATAGCAAAGCCATCAGCAATGCGTTTGCACAAGGAGGCAAAAACGCGCATTACATCCTAATCCACATTGTAGAAACGGCAGGAGCGCGAATGATGAACAACGAAATTGACGATTTAGAAACGGTTTCGGACAAAATAAACCTCGAAAAATATAAGTCCGAACTTATACAAAAAGGATACTCCATCGACATAGCATTAGGCTTCGGAAATCCTAAGAAAAGTATTCCCGAAATTGTAAACTCTACCCATGCCGACCTGCTGGTGATGGGTGCTCACGGCCACAAAGCCCTCAAAGACATCATCCTTGGAACCACCCTCGATGCAGTGCGCCACCAAGTCACCATCCCTGTGCTCATTGTTAAATAACCAACCTTAACCACCTCCCAAACCTTTCCTTTTACTATCTTTGCAACCCCATGCACGCACCCAATACCATAAATATTAAAAACAAAAAGGCATCTTTCGAATTCGCCTTTATCGACAATTATTCCGCGGGCATACAACTCACCGGCACCGAAATTAAATCCATTCGCGAAGGAAAATGCAATATCAACGATGCCTTCTGCGTGTTTTTCAACAACGAACTTTACATCCGAAACATGCACATCGCTCACTATTTTCATGGCACCTACAACAATGTAGAAGAAAAACGCGACCGAAAACTCCTCCTCAACAAACAAGAGTTGAACAAACTCCAAAACAAACTGAAAGACCAAGGACTCACCATTGTTCCCCTCGTTTTATACATCAACGACAAAGGCTATTGCAAAATAGACATTGCACTTGCCAAAGGAAAAAAACTATACGACAAACGCGATGACATCAAAAAACGCGACACCGAGCGCGAGATGCAGCGAAAAATGAAATAACAACCAAATCTCATATCTCACATCTCATTTCCAACAACCAACAACCAACAACTAACAACTAAATAGAGGCAGCCAGTTCATCACACTTCGTTTCCTTTCGTCCTGCTTTTCGTTCCAATCTTTTTCTTTGCCCGAAAAGGACAAAGAAAAAGGATTTCCACTTCAATCAGGTGCAGTTAGTCAGCGCATCACGCTTCGTAATCCAACCATTCGTAAATTCGTACCATTCGTATTTCGTAAAGTTCATACATAAAAAAAACTCCGAACATTTCTGTTCGGAGTTTTTTTTGTCACTTTACAAACACTAGTAAATTACTTTATTGTATTATTATTTTTCGCCTAATTTTTTTTAACCCACTATATCTTTCATTAACCGTGCATACAATTACCCTCACCGTCAATATCCCTTATTTTGCTAGTAACTTCCACTTCTATACCATTCCCATCCAATTCTACACCACTCCCATCCAATTCTACACCACTCCCATCCAATTCTATACCGCTCCCATCCACTTCTATACCGCTCCCTTCCAATTCTATACCGCTGCCGATTTTTCTACACCGCTCCCTTCCAACTCTACACCGCTCCCTTCCAATTCTATACCGCTGCCGATTTTTCTATACCGCTGCCGATTTTTCTATCTTTTTATATCAATCAATCACAATATCACCCACTTACAAGCCTTAGCCCCCCAGTTTGGCATAGAGTCCCGCTACGTCCTGTTTAATAAGGCGTCTCGCCTTTAAACTAATAAAAAAGTCCAGAGGACTTGTTATATATGACATAACGAGACGCTTAGCCTTTAGTGCCTTTTAGTAGGTGGTGTCCTCACCACCACATCTAGTACTTAAAAAGCAAACCAAAAGAGAAGAAGTTACTACCTGCACCTGATTGAAGTGGAAATCCTTTTTCTTTGTCCTTTTCGGGCAAAGAAAAAGATTGAAACGAAAAGCAGGACGAAAGAAACCGAAGCGTGATGAACTGTCTGCCATAAATTAGTTGTTGGTTGTTAGTTGTTAGTTGTTGGTTGTTGGAGGAGAATAAAAAATCCTGCTCAGTAATATGGGCAGGATTTTTTTGTGAAATGCATCGTTTCGTTAGAAAACGCTTAGTGTTTTTCGGATGATGGCAACACATTCCATAAGTTGTTTTTGGTTGATAACGAGCGGTGGTGCAAACCGGATGATGTCGCCATGTGTAGGTTTGGCAAGGAGTCCGTTTTTGGCGAGTTCGAGGCAAACTTCCCAAGCGGAGTTTCCGTTGCGTTGGGTGATGACCATGGCACAGAAAAGGCCTTTGCCACGGACAAGTTTTACTAGTTCGGGGAATTCGGCATGTATGTTTTTGAGTTGGGTTAATAATAGTTTTCCGAGGCGTTCGGAGTTTTCGGAAAGTTGTTCATCGCGAAGCACGGAGAGTGCGGCAATGCTGACTTTGCAGGCAATAGGGTTGCCACCATAGGTGCTTCCGTGTTGTCCGGGTTGTATGCAAAGCATGATGTGGTCGTCAGCAAGGACAGCCGATACGGGATAAGTGCCGCCAGAAAGTGCTTTGCCTAGAATAAGAATATCGGGACGAACATTTTCGTGGTCGCAAGCTAATCGTTTGCCAGTGCGCCCAAGACCAGATTGTATTTCGTCAGCAATAAATAATACGTTGTTTTTTTTGCAAATATCGAAACAGTTTTTTAGATATCCTTGGTCAGGAACTACCACTCCTGCTTCGCCTTGAATGGGTTCGATAAGAAATGCAGCCACTGTTTTGTCAGCGAGAGCAGCTGTAAGTGCTTCGATGTTGTTATACTCCACTGAAATGATTCCAGGGGTGAATGGTCCAAAATTTTTCTTTGCATCGGGATCATTGCTAGCAGAAACAATGGAAATGGTGCGGCCATGAAAATTGTTTCGGCAGACTACAATTTTAGCTTCGTTTTCGGCAACTCCTTTTACTTCATAAGCCCATTTACGAGCAAGCTTTAAGGCGGTTTCAACGCCTTCGGCACCTGTATTCATGGGAAGTACTTTGTCGAAGCCGAAATAAGCGGTTACAAATTTTTCGTATTCGCCAAGGCAATCGTTATAAAATGCGCGTGAGGTAAGGGTGAGTTTGGAGGCTTGTTCGACCAATGCTGCAATAATTTTAGGATGGCAATGACCTTGATTAACGGCACTATATGCGGATAAGAAATCGAAATATTGTTTTCCATCAACATCCCATAGGTATACTCCTTCGCCTCGTTGGAGCACTACAGGAAGTGGGTGATAATTATGTGCTCCGTATTTGCTCTCGAGGTCCATTGCCTGTTGAGCTGTTGTGTTATTATTCATCAAAGTTTCCATTCTAACTATTTTTATTGGGCTACAAAATTAAGCATATTTATTGAGTTTGTTGCTGACTTGACTCAAGTATTATGGTTTGGAATTTTGTAAGGAGAGGCTGCAAATCCTATTTCTTTACTTACTTTTGCGCCATAATGAGACATACGAAAAAAGTATTACCAATATTAGAGAACATCACTGTGATAGACGCTAGCTCAGATGGACAGGCTGTGGGCAGGATGGATGAAGTAGTGATTTTTATAAAAGATGCAGTTCCTGGCGATGTGGTGGATGTGCAAGTAACGCGAAAAAAAAATAAATTCAGGGAAGGGAAAGCCATCAAAATCCATACTTATTCGAACAAACGTACGGAGCCTGTTTGTAGCCATTTCGGGACATGTGGAGGCTGTAAATGGCAAAACATGGATTATGAGTTTCAATTGTTCTACAAACAAAAGCAGGTGAGTGATGCACTTACACGAATAGCAAAAATAGAACTGCCCGAAATAAAACCAATTATTCCTTCGGAAAAAACATATAAGTATCGAAACAAATTGGAGTTCACGTTTTCGAATAAAAAATGGTTGACGCTAGAACAAGTAAATGATAAGAGCATTGCTTTTGGTGAAGGGAAAGATGAGGTAACGCGCAATGCGCTTGGGTTTCATATCCCGGGAATGTTTGATAAAATATTGGACATTGATACTTGCCATTTGCAAGAAGAGCCATCGAACGCGATAAGGAACGAATTAAAGAAATATGCGCTTGAGAATCAACTCTCGTTTTTCGATTTGAGAGAACAAGTTGGATTTTTGCGCAATATCATTATCAGAAGCACTTCGACTGGTGAATGGATGTTGATTGTTTCGTTTCATTATGAAGATAAACCAGCGATTGAAAAACTATTGAATCACCTTTCAGAAAAGTTTCCACAAATTACTTCTTTGAATTTTGTTATCAATTCGAAAAAGAATGATACCATCAGTGACCTCGACATAAAGGTGTTTAAAGGGAATGACAGCATTTATGAAACCATGGAAGGACTAAAGTTTAAGATTGGTCCAAAAAGTTTTTATCAAACCAACTCTGAACAAGCATATCAATTGTATAAGGTGACTCGTGACTTTGCGGGCATTACCGCATCTGATATTGTTTACGATTTGTATACAGGAACAGGCACCATTGCCAACTTTGTAGCGCATCAGGCAAAAAAGGTGGTAGGGGTTGAGTACGTACCTGCTGCTATTGAGGATGCCAAAATAAATTCAGAATTGAACTCTATTACCAATACGTCATTTTATGCAGGGGACTTGAAGGACATACTCAACAATGACTTTGTGAATGAAAATGGCAAACCGGATATCATCATCACTGACCCACCAAGAGCTGGTATGCACGAAGATGTAACCAAAAAAATTCTGGAGATTGAACCAAAAAGAATAGTGTATGTGAGCTGTAATCCTTCGACACAAGCGCGCGATTTACAATTGTTGGATGCAAAATATAAAGTAATAAATGTACAGCCAGTGGATATGTTTCCACAAACACATCATGTGGAAAATGTAGTGTTACTGGAACTTAGATAAAGAACTCCACAAAACGAAAACCCCTGTCGAACGTAAGTAAGACAGGGGTTTTTGTTTTAAAGGTGATAAGTTTGATTAAATTTTATACATCCAATTATGTTTATCCTCTGCCCTACCCGTTCTGATATTGTCAAGTTCTTTTGACACACGGTGAGAAAAAATACGATTTTCGACAGGAGGTAATTGATAATCTTTTCCTTCGAAACCAATTAATGAGATATGCGCAATGGTGGCCGCAGTGCCTGTACCAAATGCTTCTTGTAGAGTTTCTCTTTTGTGTGCATCAATTACTTCGTCAATACTAATTTTTCTTTCTTGAACTTTCATATGCCAATCGCGTGCTAGGGTAAGCACACTGTCGCGCGTGATGCCTGCTAAAATAGTATCTCCTAAAGGAGGAGTAATTAAAACATCATCAATGACAAACATTAAATTCATCGTTCCTGATTCTTCCAAATAACGGTGATTACGCGCATCTGTCCAGACAATTTGATGATAGCCTCGTTGTTGTGCTAATCGAGTAGGATATAATGAACGACCATAATTTCCAGAAGCTTTTACAAAGCCTACTCCACCTTCAACTGCACGAATGAAGTTGGTTTCAACCAACACCTTAACAGGTTCGGTATAATAGGCACCACCTGGTGCAGTGATGATATAGAAACGATATTCGTCAGAAGGTTTCACACCTATGTACTCATCTGTACCCACAAGGAATGGACGTATATAAAGAGAAGCACCTTCGGTAGTTGGTACCCATTGACTATCGAGCTTAACTAATTGCTTAAGACCTTCCATGAAAATTTCTTGAGGGATAGTAGGCATTGCCATTCTATCGGCAGAAATATTTATTCGTTTATAGTTTTCGAAAGGACGAAACAAAAGCACTTCACCTTTATCGTTCTTATAGGCTTTCATCCCTTCGAATATGGATTGCCCATAATGCAAAGCCGATGTAGCAGGACTCATTTGAACTTGCCCATACGGCATAATTTCTGCATCCACCCATTCTCCATTTTTGTAATCGGCAATGAACATATGATCAGAGAATACTTTTCCGAAATTCAAATTATTAAAATCGATTTCGCTGATTCTCGATTGTGTTACTTTTTTAGTTTTAATTAATGAAGACTGTGTTGTAGGCATAAAATGTATTTTCTAATAATTGATAAAATTAGGTAATAATGTGGTTCGAATTTATGATAGATGTCAATTTTGTATAAAACAAGGTTAATTCGCACCATTTCTCTTCCTCAAAAACCACTCAACGGTAAGCAAAGAGAGCAATAGTACAAATACCCACTTTACATTAATCAAATCAGTAAGTTTTTTTTCGGAGTATGAAACAGACTTAATGTCTTCTCTTGCGATGAGGTCGGTTACTAGTTTTTTAAGGTCGTTTGGATATACCATTTTACCATTATGTTTGTTCGCTAAGTTATATAACAATTGATGGTCTGCAACCGTATTGACCAATTCCATTTGTAAAGGACTAATGGTAAATGACCCTTGCTGGTTATACATCTTATCACCAACCTTAGTTTTTGCTTCGTATTTATATTCACCAACTGGAAGCATACCAGCATTTAAACGGTAGGCATTAGCCGTTTTGCTGAATGAAAACGGGAATGATTTTTTGTCGGAATTAGTGATATTTATGTTAACATCTGGTTCGTTAATCAACTCATAACTTGCATTGTAAACTTCCGCTTCCATTTCCACTGATTCGTTCTCCATGAAGTTATTTTTGTTTACCACCTTAAAGAAACTCTTGTCAACCTTAGCTGAAAGATATTGTACCGTTTTAGAAACTAATTCATCAAACAAGCGATGATTTCCGTGCGCTGCAAAATCTTGCAAGCGCCAACGCCAAATGCCTTCGCCTTCAACTATAGCCATTTTGTTATCTCCAATGGTATTGAAATACATCAATGGCACTTTGGTTTCAACCAAACCAATGCGTTGATAAATCAAAACATTATTGCCATTCTCTGTACCATAAGTTCCAAAAGGGCATGCCACGGCAGGAAACCCTTTCACTGCTTTGCGCAGTTCGTCACTGATGGTAAACAATGGGAAATTTTGATCTAGATAAGCTTCACACTCATTTGCTTTTTGGTTTACAGTAATGCCTTTAAAGTCGTTTTTCAATATTACACTTGAACCTGAGAATGCCCAAACAGGAATATTAGCTGAGTTGATTTCATTAATTAATTTCAATACTGAAGCTTTTACGGTTGGTAATTGATACATGATTACCAAATTGTATTTTTTCAAAGGTTTATCAAAATTGTCAATTAAATAACTTTCTACTTCATAGTTCTGATTGAGTTCAATTGATTCTTTTAAAGCAGCAATGTCGGGATGTGGAGCTTCTGATAGAATCACAATTTTCTGGCGAGCATCTAAGACTTCAATAAAAACATCTCTATCGTTATTCGCATTACTCATTTCTTCGGGTAAGGCAGATAGGTGAATTTTGTAATGCTGAATTCCTACTTCATTTGCCGAGAGGAGAACAGGAATGGTAGCAATAAAATTATCGGAATTAAAATTTACCGTTTGCGAAAACAAGGTTGCTGAGCCCTTATTTACAGTAAGTGTAGTTAATTTCCCTTTCAGCTGTTTTGCATTTACAATCACCTCTATTGTAAATTGGTTTCCAAGATAAGCGAGACGATTGTTATTGACTTTGGCTAAAATGATGTCTTTTTTAACTGTCGTGTCGCCAAGTGCAATGGTATAAATTGGCATCTTCGATTTATCGGAAGCATATATAGGATTCGTTCCATTGTTGAACAATCCGTCTGAAGCAAGAATGAGAGCACCGACATTTCTATTGGTGTATTTATTTTCTATGTCATCAAAAAACATGGAAATGTTTGTTTGCTTTTCATTGAATCGTAATGAGTCGACTGACTTTATTTCCTTCGTTTTGTCGGCAAATGAATAGGTTCGCACTTCGTACTTTTCATTCAACTCATCAATCATTGATTGAAGATTCTTTTTGTACTCAGTTCGGTAAAACGATGAATTTTTCCCTACAATAATCGATTCGGAATTGTCTTGAGCAAAAATAATTACAGGCTTCTCGACCGTGCGATTGATGGATTTAAGAAAAGGAGAAAGCAAAAAGAAAGAAAGCAGCGTGATGACCAAAAATCTGAATACAGCAAGTGTGCGAACTGTCCAAACAGAAAGTTCGCTCATGGATTTATCTTTTCGATAAAGCACAAATGAGAATACTAGTCCTGACAACATACAGAACAAGATATACCACCAAGAATATTCGAGAATTAGATTCATCTGTTCAACGAAAACAAATTCGTTGTTCGTTGACTATTAAGTAAGCATTCCTCCACACACATTCATCACTTGGCCAGTGATGTAGGCACTCATGTCGGATGCTAAAAACACAGTAGCATTTGCAACATCGTCTGGTGTTCCTCCTCGTTTCAGAGGAATACTATCTCTCCAGCCTTCAACCACTTTTTGATCAAGCGCCCCAGTCATTTCGGTTTCGATGAAGCCTGGAGCAATGGCGTTACTGCGAATATTGCGCGAACCTAACTCCAATGCAACTGACTTAGTAAATCCGATGATTCCTGCTTTTGAAGCAGCATAGTTCGATTGTCCTGCATTACCTTTTACACCTACAACAGAACTCATATTGATGATAGAACCTTTGCGTTGTTTTAGCATTGGTTTTTGTACCGCTTTGGTTAAATTAAAAACAGATTTCAGATTTGCATTTATCACCTCATCCCATTGTTGTTCTGACATACGCATCAACAAGGTGTCGCGCGTTATTCCTGCGTTATTCACAAGTACGTCAATAGTACCAAAATCAACAATTACAGCGTTCACTAATTCTTCGGCTGCTTTAAAATCGGCAGCATCAGAACGGTATCCTTTTGCCTTGATACCAAAAGCGGCAAGTTCTTTTTCAAGTTCTTGTCCCTTTTCTACTGATGATAAATAAGTGAATGCAACATTCGCTCCATGTTCTGCAAATTTGAATGCTATTCCTCTCCCTATTCCTCTGGAAGCACCAGTAATTAAAGCTATTTTACCCTCTAACAATTTCATATTTCGTTAAGTTATATTTCGAGATTAGTTGATTTTTTGATGTCCAAAGATAGAAGAAAAAGAAAAGCAAATACAACAAATAAAGTGGCTCAATATTTTTCAGTACTCGCCTTTAATTATAGGTTCGAAACTAAAATCGATAGGCTAAATTAAAATCGAATTGCACCACTGGCAATGTATAATCTTCCTCTATAGTGTCTTCGCGTTTAAATCCAATACCAAATTTTGCTCCCATCAATAAATGATCCGAAAGCCCTCCGTATCCTCCTATATGAATCATTCCTGAATAATGCACTCCTTCGTATTCAGTATGTCCGATAACTGTAGTATAGGTGCCTCCGTAAGTAACAACGTTTACGGTGGTAATGTCTTTATAGTATTTAAACGTTCCACCGAAGGTTGATAATCCAATGTAAAAAGTGTTGCGCTTTTGTCCAAAGGGATAGATGTTTAAATCTAAGCCTGCAGCATAATTTCGGTTTTGAAGAAACTGTGTTTGATAAAAATCAGAAGTGTAATTGGTAGTATTTGGTCGGCCTTGCAAGCCAATTGAAATGGGTATTTTGATAGAAATATCTCCTGATTTCAGAATGCGCTCGTAGGATGCTGAAAAGTTTGTAAACACCATATCGAAACAATTCAATGCAATGATGTTCTTACCATATTCTTTTGAATATTCCTTGTCCATCATTTTCGAATCGGTTGATTCTGCGTAAGGGGATGCGATGGTTTCAGGTTTACTTGGTTTGGTAACATTGGTATTATAATTTTCGCGAGTTCCGTTTTGATAAATGATGTAATGAATATCATTCTTCGGAAGTTCATACACTGCTTCATTCGCGTTGCCATACAATTTGTATTTCACTGAGGTGGAATTTATCTCCATGACTTTTGAAGAAATTACCGATTCATCAGTTTTGTGAATCATGTCTTGTGCTGTCATTTCAACGGATAGAAACGAAACAATGCCGAATGCTAAGGATGACGATATTTTCATTTTTCAGAAATTAAAAAGGGCCATGCAAAATTGCATAGCCCAAAATTACTATTTATATTTCAAAGTCAGATAGCTTATTTCGCCATTTGAGCAGATAGTGCTTTCGCCATTGCTATGCCAATATCGGCTGGTGAGTCAACCACAATGATACCACACTCGCGCATGATTTTCTTTTTAGCTTCTGCTGTATCTTCAGCACCACCAACGATGGCTCCAGCATGTCCCATGGTACGTCCTTTTGGTGCTGTTTCGCCAGCAATAAATCCTACCACTGGTTTACGATTACCATCTGCTTTTATCCAACGAGCAGCTTCCGCCTCAAGGCTTCCACCTATTTCACCGATGATGATGATTGCATGTGTTTCGTCATCATTCATCAATAGTTCTACCGCTTCTTTGGTAGTTGTTCCGATGATTGGGTCGCCACCTATACCAATGGCTGTAGTCACTCCTAAGCCTGCTTTCACAGTTTGGTCAGATGCTTCGTAAGTTAATGTTCCTGATTTTGACACAATGCCTACATGTCCTTTTTTGAATACAAACCCTGGCATGATTCCCACTTTCGCTTCTTCAGCTGATATTATTCCTGGACAATTTGGCCCAATCAATCTACATGTTTTTCCTTTTAAATATTCTTTTACCATTACCATGTCTTTCACCGGTATTCCTTCGGTGATACAAACAATCACTTTGATGCCTGCTTCTGCTGCTTCCATGATGGCATCGGCTGCAAATGCTGGTGGCACAAATATGATGGTTACATCAGCTCCTGCTTTGGTTACTGCTTCTTGCACGGTGTTGAACACTGGTCTATCTAAGTGAGTGGTTCCTCCTTTGCCTGGAGTAACTCCGCCTACCACATTGGTTCCATACTCAATCATTTGTGTTGCATGAAAAGTGCCTTCGGTTCCTGTAAAACCTTGAACAATTATCTTCGAATTTTTATTTACTAATACGCTCATAACTTGTTTTATTGAATTTATTTTTTTGTTGAATGTTCTTCTCTTATTTTTCGGACGGCTAAATTATACTTTTACTACGTTAATGCCAAGCAAATAATTACTTTTGTCGAAAATTAATTGAAGATATTCCTTGAAAACCTCATTTATTTCAAACGACACCATTGTAGCACTTGCCACCCCTCAAGGTAGCGGAGCGCTTGGTATCATTCGAATATCGGGCAAAAAAGCCATTGCTATCGCCTCTTCTATTTTTGTGTCGCGACACAAGAAGCCAATTGATTTATCAAAAAAAGCCTCGCATACGGTGCATTTTGGACTTATTATGGATGCCGACATAATGCTGGACGAAGTATTGCTCACTATTTTTAAGGCACCACGCACTTATACTGCCGAAGACATTATCGAGATTTCTTGTCATGGTTCGATGTTTATTCAACAAAACATCATTCAACTCATCATCAAGCATGGCGCACGAATGGCTCAACCTGGAGAGTTCACTCTTCGAGCGTTTATCAACGGGAAACTCGACTTGTCGCAGGCCGAAGCGGTTGCCGACCTGATTGCTTCCAACTCGGCATCATCACATCAAATAGCATTGGAGCAAATGCGGGGTGGGTTTTCGTCCAAAATAAAACTCTTGCGACAAAACCTTATCGATTTTGCTTCGCTTATCGAACTCGAACTCGATTTTAGTGAAGAAGATGTTGAGTTTGCCAACCGCAACGATTTGAAACAACTGGTTATCTCTATACAACATATTGTACAACGATTGATTCAGTCGTTCGAAGTGGGCAATGTGATTAAAAACGGAATACCTGTAGCCATTGTTGGCAAGCCCAATGCTGGTAAATCGACCTTGCTAAACGAACTTTTGCAGGAAGACAGAGCTATTGTGTCGGAAATACCGGGCACTACACGCGATGTGATAGAAGACGAAATAGTGATAGATGGAGTTCTTTTCAGGTTTATCGACACGGCAGGCATTCGGCAAACTACCGACATCATCGAGTCGATGGGGGTTGCAAAAACGTTTGAACAAATAAAACTTTCGTCCATTGTGGTCTATCTTTTCGATGCTCACGAAATGACGGCTTCCGAACTTCAAACCATTGTGGCCGAACTTCAGCAAAACCTCAACCAGTCGCAACTATTGCTGGTGGCTAATAAAATAGATAAAGAAGATACCCAAGCCATTGAGCGCGAGTTCAGCCAATTCACTAATCTTGTTTGCATTTCGGCCAAAGAAAAAACCAATATCGATGGATTGAAACGTAAGTTATTGGCCTATTTCGAAAACCAAACGGTGAACCTCACCGAAACCATTGTGACCAATGCTAGGCATGTGGAAGCCCTTACCAATACCAATCAGGCCCTAATACGTATCCTCGAAGGCTTGAACAACCAAGTATCAGGCGACTTTTTGGCCATGGACATCCGCCAAGCATTACATTACCTTGGAACCATTACAGGCGAAATATCTACTGACGATATCCTCACTTCCATTTTCACTCGCTTCTGTATCGGTAAGTAAGTGCTATTTTACCTTGGCACAGTAAGCAATTGTTCAATTAAGCAGTAAGCAATTAAAAAATTTACAATTCACAATTTAGAATTCACAATTTTGTTATTCGTATTTCGTAAAGACAATCTTACCGCTAAGACACTAAGGCACTAAGTTACACGAAGCATTCGTATATTCGTACCATTCGTATTTCGTAAAGCCCAACCAACAACTAAAATTAGGGCAGGCAGTTCGTCACACTTCGTTTCCTTTCGTCCTGCTTTTCGTTCCAATCTTTTTCTTTGCCCGAAAAGGTCGAAGAAAAAGGATTTCCACTACAATCAGGTGCAGTTAGTAAGGGCATCACTCTTCGTAACCTTTAAGTATACTCATAAAAAAAAGCCCCGAACAATCATGTTCAGGGCTTTTTATTGCAAGTTGATTAAATTAATTATGCTTCAAAAAGGGTAAACGTTATATCGCCTGTTGTAGTGAGGTCGATGTTTTTTACGATGACGAATTTATTGTGCGTATCGCCTAAATCGGCAGGGATAATATTTACAGTAGTGTTAGCCGACAATGTGTACCAAGTAGTTGGTAATACTGCTGAATCGGCCGTTAGGCCAATTTCTAAATCCACCTCACGGTTATTTACCATTGTTACTTTATCTCCAGTTTTCCATTTGCGGCTGCATATTTTGCGCGAGCTTGCCATAGGCACTAATAGGCGGTATTCGCGAATTTTAGCAGCTTTGTAAATCAATTCCATTGGAAAAAAAGCCGTTGCCTTTGGTACTTCGGGCAAAAATACCATCAACAAACCTGAATAAACGTACCATAAGCCGGTTATTGCTTTCTCGCGGGCGATGTCAATGTCTGTCTTTCCTGTTTTTACGGATGTTTTATCCGATGTTTGAGCAGTAACTAATGATTGATAAGTAGCAAGATAATTTTCTACAATCGTTTTTAATGCTGCTAATGAAGCATCACTGCCAATAGCAGTAACTAATGTAGACATACGGTCGATACTAGCTTGACGCGATTGACGATAAAAACTAGTGTTTCCACCTGCCCATAAGGCATTGAATTTAGTGGTTCCTTTTTCATATACGTCAGTAAGTTTGCGCCACCAAATATTTACTTCGTCAGGTATTCCTGCCTCAAAAGTTTTGATGTCAGTAGTTTCAGCACCTCTTTGGTTGAATGAAGCATTGTGTCCAATGATTGCCTTGTTGAGACCTATATGAATAGGTTTGTAGATGGTATACAAATCAGCTATGCGCGTGTCTGTTGCCTGATTTGCATTTAAAGTATCGTCTAGGAATTGTGAAATTTGTCCTGCTACAGAGTAGCTGCTTTCCATTGCTTTCTTGAATGGATTTTTTTCTAAATTACTGCCTCTAGTTGCCATGTGATTAAAATTGATTAAAAATTAATTAAATGATTAAAGATTTCTGTAATGCAAAATTAATAAGAAATTTTTAATGCAAAATCAAGATTTCAAAAAATATTATTTGCAATAATTGCAAAAATCATCCAAAGGCAAGAAAACCGAGAAAGGGCAATAAATTGCCGTACTGCAAAAATGACAGTTCGTAAAACCGTAATAGCTGCCAAAATGGCGAGAAGCTGGAAAGTTTTTAATAAAAATGTAAAATGCGCGTGCATCGGACCAAAACCTAATTAGGAAAACATCCAATTCACGTGCATCGGACCAAAACCTAATTAGGAAAACATCCAGTTCACGTGCATCGGACCAAAACCTAATTAGGAAAACATCCAGTTCACGTGCATCGGACTAAAACCTAATTGTAAAACCATCCGTTTCACGCAAAACGGAGAAAAACCTAATTCGGAAATATCCGAAAAGGGGAATTTTGGGTATACTTATATATAGGTAGGATGTAAAAACGTAAATTTTCATGTATATTGAAGTTTGGAATTGGAACGAATAGCTCTGTTTGTTCGAAAAACAAATTTTAGCATACTCCGCTTGACGAGTGGTGTAAGGTTATCAAAACGAGTGCTTATAAAAAGCAACTAAAACGAGATGACATGCATAACTGCACCCGATAGCAGCGAAAAGCCCGAAGCGCGTGGGCTCTTGCGGTGGGCGGACTTGTAGCGGATAGCGGGAAGAAGGTGAATGAAGAGGAAGAAACTGCCTGCTCTGGTTTATTGTTTGGTTTTAAGTGTTTTTAGTTCGGTTTTTAATTGTTCAACCGCTGTTTGGGTGGAGGTGATGATTTGGTGAAGCATTTCCTCGTTTGATTTTGTTGGTTTTCCTTTTTTGAGGGTTTGCTCTAGTGCCATAATGTGGTTGAAAACGCTAGTAATGCCAACAATACCTACTGATGTTTTAAGCTTATGAATGAGTTCCTTTATGTTTTTCCAGTCGGCTTTTTGCTGACAAAGCACGATGGTTTCTAACATGGTTGAAGAATCGGTAATGAATGTATCGATGATGGTGATGATAAATTCGTTGTTTCCTTCGGATAGTTTGTTGAGATAAGTTAAATCGAAGAGCTTTTCGGTGACAATGGGCTTTTCGATGCGTTTGTTTGTTTTTGGTGCTTTGTTTGTTTTTGTTTTTTGGGTGTTGTTGGCACTGGTTGCTTGTTGTATTTTGTCGTACAAAGCTTGTTGGCTAAATGGCTTGGAGATGTAATCGTTCATTCCTAGGGCTATGCATTTGTCGGCTTCGCCAACGAGTGCGTGGGCGGTCATGGCAATAATGGGAACGGACGATTTTGGCTCGTCCATCTGTTGACGGATGTATTGGGTGGTTTGATATCCATCCATTTCGGGCATTTGAATGTCCATCAAAATAAGGTCGTAATTGTTTTGGCCAATTTTATCAATGGCAATTTGTCCGTTCTCGGCAATATCGAGATTGGTTTGCCATTTTTTGAATATTTTTTTAGCTACCAACTGATTCATGGTATTGTCTTCAGCAAGCAATATGTTGAGTCCTTTTAGTTGGAGTTGTTCGGTAGAAGTGTTTTCGGTGTTGGTGGCGATTTGTTTTGTATCGGCTTCTTCGAAAGATAAAAGGAAAGAGAACGTAGTGCCTACATTTAGTTCGCTGTTCACAAAAATGCTTCCTCCTTGCAATTCCACCAGTTGTTTGGCAATAGTAAGGCCTAAACCTGTACCACCAAACTTACGTGTAGTTTCGTTGCTTGCCTGACTGAATCGGTCGAATATACTTGCGAGTTTTTCGGGTGGTATTCCAACACCCGTATCGCTTATTTTGAATAAAAGTGTGTAGAGATTGGTTGACTTGCTTTTGAGCGAAACATCAATAACTACCCTACCGTTTTCGGTAAATTTAATAGCATTGGCAGTGAGGTTTAATAATACTTGGCGAAGCCTAATGCTGTCGCCAAGAACGATGGAAGGCACTTTTTTGTCTATTTTAAATGACAGAGCAATGTCTTTTGAAACGGCTGTAAGGAATAGGGTTCGAGTGAGGTCTTCTAAAAGTCCTTTTAAATTGAAAGGTTGGTTTTCGAAAGAAATTTTACCCGATTCTATTTTTGAAAAGTCGAGAATATCATTGATAATGGTCAATAGTTTTTCGGCCGAAACATTGATGACATCAACCGATTCGCGTATATCGGGACTAAGGTTTTCGGAAGATAATATTTCGGACATACCAATGATTGCATTCATAGGAGTACGGATTTCGTGCGACATGTTGGCAAGAAACAAACTTTTAGCACGATTGGCTTCTTCGGCCTGTATGGTCATTTCGTGAGCTTTCAAGTTAGCTGCCTCGAGATACATATTGGTCTCAATTAGATCATTTTCAGCATTGATTCTGTTCTTAACATTCACCATCAGTTGAGTGAAAAGTTGAAGAATATAATTGTATTCATCGGTATCGAAATGGTTAATTTCGTTAGAAGAAAAAGTAACAAGACCAAGGCAATCGGTGCCAGCCATCATGGGAACGATGAGGGTGCTTTTGATTCCGATGTTGCTTAAATGATTGCGCAATGGCACAGAAGGAAGTTGTAAAACATCAGGAAAATAAACAGTTTGGCCATGTTCATGCAATTTTATAAATTCGTTGATGTCGGAGAATGAAAAGATTTTTGATTCGTAATCTTTGTGTTCAAACGAGGAGCTTCGCCACTCGTATTTGATTTTGGCCGACTCTTTTGCGAAGTCGTATTTTACTACATTACATATATCTGCCTTTACAAATTCGCCAATTGTTCCAAGCGCATTAGTTATGGTTTCGATAACATGCGAAATAGGAATGTTAATGAATTGAGTAGCCACCTCGAGCATAATCTTTCGCATCTGCGTTTGCTTGAGCAATGTACTTTCGGCTTCTTTCTGAAGCGTGAAATCCCAATTAGTACCAATCATTTTAATAGGATTACCGGCATTGTCTCTGTTTACAATACCAAGGGCGCGAATGGAACGGATGGAACCATCATGTAATTTGATTCGAAATTCGGTATCGAAATCTTTTTCACCTATAAGTGCCATTTGTATTTCACTCACTGCTCTTTCTCTATCTTCATCAACAATAGAATTAGCCCAAGTTTCGAAGTGAGGAATAAAACTATCGCTGTTTTGTTTATAAAGCGCAAACATCTGCTCGTCCCAATAAAGATGATTGTTCGCTACAAAATATTCCCAAACCCCTACTCTACCAGCTCTAGTGGCGAGTTCAAGTCTTTCAGAAATGAGTTTTAGTTTATCCTCTGCTTGTTTTCGTTCAGTAATATCAGTTAGCGATGTAACCCTTACATCCTTGCCTTTGTAGTGCATCATTTTTCCATTCAACACACAAGGGAAAGTAGAGCCATCTTTTCGTATAGCAACAGCTTCGTAAGGTTTTTGATAGCCACTAATCATTTTCTGCATCACCATATCTCGGTATTCAGGAGCTATCCAATCAGTTCCATACCTACCAAGTGCTTCTTCGGTGGTGTATCCAAAAATTTCTTCGGCAGCATTATTTTGCTCTATACAAATTCCTTTTTCGGAAAAGAATATAGCTTCGAAAGAAGCTTCGGATAATCCTTTGTATTTTTCCGTACTTTCTTCCAGTTCATCTTCTGCTCGCTTACGCTCACTAATATCTCTTATGATGGTAAGAATTCTTTCTTTTTCGTAATAAACTACTCTTGCTTCAAAATAATATTCAACATCAGCAATGCGCAATGAATATTCAATAACCTCTAAAGCTTTTGAATAAATTACTCTTGTAGCTGCCGCTTTGAATTTATCCGCTATGTCGACAGGCAGAATATCAATCAAACTTTTTCCAAGAAAGTTATCGGGAGTGGTATATAAGAGAGAAGGTTCGGAAACACTATAGTCAATAAAAGTGTAGTTAATGGTTTCGATAACAAACATGATATCGGGTATAGCTCCAAGTATTGCCTTGTTATGTGCTTCACTCTTTTGTAAGTCTGAAACAGATTTTTTTTGTTCAGTTATATCTCTCCCATAAATATTAACATATGTTTCGTTTTCGACAGGTGTAAACAAAAATGAATACACCTTTATTCCGACTACAAGCTCTTTTTCAATAGGTTGATTTCCGGCTAAGACCGCTTCAACACCTTGCATAAAATCCAAAGAAACAGGAGAGCCTTCCGACAATCCATATCGTTTCAAAACCTCAACACTTGCCCTATTGGCGTATAATAATATTTTATCAAAACTGACTCTAAGTATCGGATCAGGGCTTTCGGCCGGAATACGAGACAGATTTAATATTTGTTCGTGTGCAGTTTGTAATAAATTTTTATTTAGGATATTAACATACAATGCTCCGGCCATATTGCAAATAAAGGAAAGCAGAAGAATGTCATCTTCGGTATAGACATTAGGTTCGGCATCAACAATACCAAATGCCCCTACTATTTCATCACCGTTTTTTACAGGAAGATACAATCTACATCGTACATCGAAAGAACGTTTACTTGATATGGTAAGGTGTTTAGTATCTAACAAAACATCAGGGACATATATCATTTCACCGGATTTGTATACCAAACCAGGATGTCGGTTCATTGCAGTAGTGTCGGCATCAATAAATTCTGCTTGATTAAAACCCTTTGCGAATAGTAATCGTAATCTTGATTCGATTGGATCAAAAAGGTAAAGTCCAGTGTGATCGCATTTAAAGTTGTCTTCAAGAATTTTCTCAACCCAATCAACTAGTTCTTCAAGTGTACTAATACGTGAAGAAACAGTAGAAAACTTGTCGAGACTTTTTATAAAACTTTTATAAGAACTCTTCATTTAATTGTTCAACGAATTGTAAGCAACAATTGCCGCGTTAACACATTCTTCATCTTGTTTGTAATGACCACCACTTATTCCGATTGCTCCAATGGTTTCTTCTTCATCCTTAATCGGAGAACCTCCTCCTAAAAGAATAAAATCTTTGAATTGTTGAACTCCATGAAATAAAATTGGATCTTCTTTAATAAAGGAATACCAACTCTCCCCGCTAGGTATACCGTATCCAACAGCTGTAATAGCTTTTTTACGCGAAGCGTCAACAGTAACCAAAGGTGAATGATCCATTCTGTAAAATGCTTTTAAAATTCCGCTCTCATCAACAAAAGTAATTGATATCTTTATGTTCAAGTCAACTGCTTTTTTCATTGCAGCTTCTGCCATAGTTAAACATGCGTTTATGCTTAAGCTTTTTTTTATAATTGGTTTCATGAAATTTATATTCTAATATTTAATCTATACTTACCATTCTGTGTCTACTTATCGATTTAATTCGCAAAAAGCAAATTGATGAATCATGTGTGCAAAAATAAAGAAATATCAATGTTGAACACTTTTATATTTAGGAATATTGTTCAATTGCTATTTATTAATTATTTCATTTTATACCTAACTGTAATGGGAAGCTCGCCTTTGTTTGATTGTTAAATAACAATAAAATCACTGTGTTTGTTTCAACTCATCTTTTGTTCCTCACGAAAGTAAAAACTTTTTGTGTGATACTAAAACCTAAAAGATTGAAAAGAAAGATATAAAACCTAGAAGTAGCTGATGATTTAAGGGGAGTATAATGATTTTTTACAAATTTGTTAAAATAATCTATCGACTTTTTAGGATCTTCGAAATAGAGCATGCGTATACAATCAAAAATAATTTGTTTCCAACCATTTTCACGCTGAGGTGTAAACTGTTGATGTGAGACTAAATACTGCTTTATTTTGACACGAAGTTGTATGGCTCTTTCCCAATTGTCGGCTTTGTTAGAAGAAGATATGGAGCCAATTGTGTCTTCGTAAATATTAGTAAGAGGTTGATGGTCGAAGGTTACAGAGTTTTGAGCTTTTAGGAGGTTAAACAGAAGTTCTGTTTCCTGACTACTAAGGCTTATTTCGTTCCAACCATTAACCTTTATTAATGCACTTTTCGGATAAAGGTTTGAACACGTACAGCCGGCAAGTCCAATTATCAACTCGAGCCAAATATCATTAGTAAGTGGGTTCGAAACTCTTGATGAATTAGTGTTAGAAATACGATAATACGAACCAATTATAATGGAAGATGGGTGCTTACCCACAAGTTCCACTTGATGTGCAAGTTTATTTGGCAATAATTCATCGTCCGCATCGAGAAACTGAAGGTATTCACCTTTGGAAACAGAAAGCCCATGATTACGAGCCGAAGTGGCACCTTTGCGGTCTTGAGTGACGATGACGAACGGAAAAGGAGATTGTTTTTTGAGTTGAGTAATGACATCGAGTGTGTTGTCAGTAGAGCCATCATTGATACAAATAATCTCTATATTTTGATACGTTTGATTGAAAACTGACGAAAGGCATCTTTGCAAAGTAAGAGCAGCATTGTAAGCTGGAATGATGACGGAGATAAGCATTGATGAGTTATTTGATGTAATTCAATTTGCGCAAATCGTCAATTAAAATTTTATTGTAAAGATCGACTCCAAGCTGATTGAGGTGATGAGAGTCGTAAAAATGCTGTTCGGAATTGAAATTAGAATTGAATGAGTAGTCGAGGTATTTGATGTTGTATTTGTTTGATAAATCAAGAAATATTTTAGAATAACGGTCGTGTTCATAACGACTCTTTTCTTTAGGGAAAGGGTTGGTGGTAGTGATAATGGGAATGTTTTTATCTTTGAAATATTTCAATATTTTATCGAGGTACTCAATTTGTAAAGTACTAGGCAAGTAGTTGTTTTCGTAGTCTTGAAAAGGTAATGAATACTTAAGAGTATCAAATTTTTCGTTGTATCCATTACCGATGTAGGAAGAATCGAAATAATTAGGTGGAGAATTCTGATTGAAGAAACGTAGCCCGAGCATGTTGGCAATTTGAGGATTGGCATAACAAGTAGCCATTTGCAAAGCAGCTTTTGTGGATGAAATATTTTGAATAAGGTCGGATGAAGATTCGAATCCATTATTGTTGAAGGCACCATCGTATAAATCGAAGATGACAAGTTTGCAGCTTTTCGGAGTGATGTAATTCTTCACAATGTAGAAGGTGTTCAGTGGACTTTGAGAACTAGAACCAAGGTTGAACATGTTAAGTCCAAGTCGTTTGAAATTTCGAGGGTCGTAACCACGATAGGCATGAGAGGAGCCGATGACAATAATATCGTAAGTAGTAGAAAGATTAAATTCCTTGAACTTTTGATACGAGTTACCACCTTTCACTTTATAGATGTCGGCAGTTTTGAAGATGATAGGTTTACCTTTCGATTTTACTTTGCTCAATACAAATAATGAAGAGAGGTACAAAACCAAGACAAGAAGAAGAAATTTTAGTCCACTAAAAATAATTTTTTTGAGTTCCATTAGAATTGAAAATAAATAAAATTAGTATCGGTAAAATGACCAAAGATTAGAATGAGCACGAATATAGAGGCAAACAAAGCATATCCTATTTTACGGTTTGGCAAAAATCGTTGTTGTGTTACAATTTGATTCATCAGATAATCAAAGAAGATGAACAATGAAACGATGACCGTGGTAACCATTAGCGAAGAAAAGTCATTTACACGAAGAATAGAAAGAGGTAGTTTGGGGTCGAAGTCGGAAAAGAAGGTGATTTTAGTAATGATGTCATAAGCATCGAGTAAATTGTTAGCACGAAAGAAAACCCACGCGAATGCTACAAGGTTGAATGTAATAATCACTTTGGTTATGTTGAGAAGAATGGCCCTCAAACTTCTTTTGTTCACTATAGGGTAAGACATTGGCATGAAGGTTTTTTTTAGAAAGTGGCCAATAATGAGATACGAACCGTGAAGAGCACCCCAAACAATAAAAGTCCAATTAGCACCATGCCAAAATCCACTTAACAAGAAAACAATCATAATATTATAAAACCAACGCCAACGCCCCACAATCTTTCCACCGAGAGGAATGTAGACATAATCTCGAAACCAAGAGGCGAGTGAAATATGCCATCTACGCCAAAACTCCTTGATGGATTTAGAAAAATAAGGATTGCGGAAGTTTTCGCCTAGATTGATGCCAAGTACTTTGGCCGCACCAATAGCAATATCAGTATATCCTGAAAAATCGCAATAAATTTGAATGGCAAAAAAGTAAGTGTAAATAAGCAATGAAGGACCATCGTGATAATCAATATTGCCATAACCTTGCTTTACAAGCACAGCCAATCTATCGGCTATTACAATTTTTTTGAAGAATCCCCATAGCATTTGTTTCAGGCCATATATTATTCGAGAATAATCGACATCGAAATTAGTCTTGAGTTGTGGCAATAGATGTTGAGGTCTTTCGATTGGACCAGCAACAAGTTGAGGAAAAAACATAACATATAACGCATAAGTGATGATATTGCGTTCGGCAGGTTGATTGCCACGATACACTTCAATGGTGTAACTCATGGACTGAAATGTATGAAAGGACAAACCAACAGGTAAAAGAATATTTAGATAATAAACTGGAGGAATATTAAAATCAAAGTAATTGCAAAAGATGGTCACATTGTCAATAAAAAAATTGTAATACTTAAATGTACCTAATATGCCGACATTAGCAACAATACTGAGTGCGAGTAATATCTTTCGTTTTTTTATTGCCGAAGTGCGCTCTATAGCAATACCTGCAAAAAAATCAAAACCTATTAATCCAAATAAAATTAATATGTAATATGGTATGAATAC
>Ga0194047_10000410_pt1 | contig 29256 bp, 19 predicted proteins | sample JunL225m_MetaG_2_FD_160070 | JGI IMG/M metagenome (GOLD analysis project Ga0194047, IMG submission 160070) | Anoxic zone freshwater microbial communities from boreal shield lake in IISD Experimental Lakes Area, Ontario, Canada - Jun2016-L221-5m | ecosystem: Environmental > Aquatic > Freshwater... | reverse complement strand
AGTGATGCAACGATGGGAATGACCGGAGGTAATAGATATTGCTACAACAGTGGTGTGATTAATAATTATACAACATGTACTTGGACAGGAGGAGTTGTTTATTTTTATTATGGAGCACCCACTTTTAATAATTATGGAACATTGTTGTTGAATTCGGATGCAGGATTCTATAATTATTATGTTGGAGGATTTAACTTTAATAATCAATTGGGTGGATTGGTGAATAAGATTGGTAGTGCAGGTGAATTTACTTTCGCTAGCAATTGTAATTACAACAATTATGGAACTATCCAAGTTTCTACAGGTGGAATAACCTTTCAAGGAACAGGTTATAACAACGCAATATTCAACACTACCACAGGCTGTAATTTCAATATCTCTGGCGGTATTTGTCATTCGATGACAGGAAGTACTTATACAGGAACAGGAAATGTGAACGTAAGTGGAGGAACGTTCAGTATTGATGGAACATCAACAGCAACAGGTTGTACGTTCAATTGTTCGGGTGGAAGTATTTCGGGAGGTTCGGTGATGAACTTTAATACCGCTAGTACATTCAACTGGGGAAGTTCCAATTTTGATTTATCAGGAACCATCAATGTGAATAGTGATGCAACGATGGGAATGACCGGAGGTAATAGATATTGCTACAATAGTGGTGTGATTAATAATTATACAACATGTACATGGACTGGTGGTGTTGTCTATTTTTATTATGGAGCACCTACTTTTAATAATTATGGAACATTGTTGTTGAATTCGGATGCAGGATTCTATAATTATTATGTTGGAGGATTTAACTTTAATAATCTATCATCGGGAACGATTAATAAAACAGGAGGAACAGGCGAATTTTCTTTCGCGAGCAATTGCTCGTTCAATAATGCTGGAAACACCATTATCAACACAGGAGTTTTGTCATTTTACAATAGCTCGAATCCTCATTCAGGTAATTATAGTATTGCATCAGGGGCTCAATTGTATTCTCCATTAACGGTGTCATTCACGGGTTCGTCATTTACTAATAATGGTAATGTTTCATTAGGTAACCTTGTTTTTAATGGTAGTTCCAATCAAACATTATCAGGAACAGGAAACATCAATTACCTAGCTTTTAACTCACCAAGCGGTGTTACATTGACAGGCACACAAACTATCAATTCGGGCCTTGCACTCAATAATGGATTGGTAACAATGGGTAATAACAATTTGATTGTTGGTTCATCGGCATCATTTACAGGAGGAAGTAGTTCTAGTTATTTTGTAACGAATGGAACAGGTAGTTTGAAACGAAGAGTAATTGGGAATAACACCAATGTGCTTTTCCCAATTGGAACATTAAATAGTTACATGCCAGCTAACGTGATGTTGGACGGAAGTAGTACTGCTGATAATTTTAGCGCAAGGGTGATTAATCAATTGAACTTTAATTACGACAATTCAAATATCCCTTATGGAATTGCTGTTACAGCAAATGTTGTAGGGAAGACATGGGTAATAAAAGAAGATGTAGTAGGAGGCTCCAACGCAACTGTTTCGTTGCAATGGAATGATGGAGATGAATTAACAGCATTCAACAGAAGTAATGCAGCTGTTTATAATTATGATGGCACTTATTGGCAACACAATGCATTTACAACTGCGTCTGGAAGTAACCCTTATTCAATTTCAAAATCTGGTATAACATCCTTTAGAGAATTTGCTGTAAGCGATGATTTATCTACACTCAATTTTATACTTACTTGTACTAACAATTATTATACTGTTTGTAATGGTTCAACATTTAACATTCCTTATGTGGCAACAGGTTCTTTTGATGCAGGCAATGTATTTACAGCGGAATTAAGCGACCTTTCGGGAAGTTTTTCAATTCCTGTAGTTCTTGGTAGTATCAGTAGTACTTCTTCTGGGGTTATAAGTGGAACAATTCCTCCTGCAACACCTGATGGAACAAACTATCGATTAAGAATTACAAGTTCTAATCCTGCTTTAACGAGTGTGGATAATGGTAGTGCAATTACTATTTCAACTTCATCTACTAATGTATTTTATCAAGACAATGATGGTGATGGGTATGGTAACCCTTCCGTTAGTCTTACTTCATGCTCCACACCAGCAGGATATGTTGTAGATAATACCGATTGTAACGACAATAATAATGCTATTCACACTCCACCAACAGTGAGTTTAACAGTTTCTCCTGCCACTACGGTATGTGCAGGAACCTCAATTACACTTTCGGGTACAGGAGCCACTACTTACAACTGGACAGGTGGTGTAACCGATGGCTTAGCATTCAATGCAACCTCTAGCGGGACTTATACAGTTACTGGAACTACAATGGGATGTTTCAACACTGCTGTAACTTCTGTTACAGTAAATCCTTTACCTGTGGTATCATCATCAGCTACCCTTCAAACACTTTGTAGTGGAACACCAACTACATTGTCAGCATCAGGAGCAAGTTCTTACAATTGGTTGCCAGGCAACCTTTCAGGAGCATCTGTTTCAGTCACACCTTTGAGTTCTTTGACGTATACCGTATTAGGAACAGATGGAAATGGTTGTACCAATACATCTACACAATTCATCACCGTAAACACTACACCAACAGTGGGAGCAAACATCACACCTTCATCCACTATATGCGAAGGGACAAGCATTACCATAACAGGTACAGGAGCTACATCTTATTCATGGAATGGTGGTGTAAATGATGGAGTGGCATTCGCACCTGCTTCGAACGGTGGAGCATCGGGTATAAGTACAAACAATTCATCTTTGTTTGTTGGATTAAGAAAACTAGTCAACAGTTATAATGGTTCTGCATTACAATTGAGAAGAGATAATGATAATGCAACCATGGATTTTGGTTTTGTTGGTAATGATTTGGATGTGGTGGCCATCAATACTTGGTTAGCTGGCTCATCGGCACATTGCACTACTTTATATGATCAATCTGGTAATGGACGCAATGTAACACAAGGTAACTCTTCACAGCAACCTGTTTTTGTTGCAAATGGTTTGAATGGTCGTCCTATCCTTCATTTTAATGCAGGACAAATTATGGGCAATACTTCAAACTTTCCTGTTCCTTTTACTGTGGTTTGTGCTGCTAAACAAACAGGCCCTACAAGAGGAAGGATGTTGTCAAGTTATTATAACAACTGGTTACTCGGTTGGTGGGCAGGATATAAATCATGTGCACATTTCGATAGTTGGGTTTTATATCCTAGTACAACATCAGATAATAATCCATATATCTACACAGGAACTAGTAATGGAAGCTCTGCGCAAGTTTATGAAAACGGAACACTCATATCAAATCAAGGAGGTGGGTATCCTGGACCTAATGGTATTACTTTAGGAGGTGCTGGAAATTACGGTGAATACTCCGATTGTGATTTTATGGATGTGATGATTTTTAGTTCGGTACTTCCCAATGCTGATAGAAGCGCTGTAGAATCTAACATTGCCAATTATTACGCATTGCCAAACGCAAACAATACAATTGCTTATACAGTAACAGGAACAGCTGCGAATGGTTGTTCTGCCTCATACACTCAAACTGTAACTGTAAACCCAAAACCATTGGTGAGTGCCATAGCAACTCCTGATTCAATAATTTGTGTAGGTAATAGTGTTACATTATCAGGAGCTGGGGCAAACACTTACACATGGACAGGTGGTGTTACCAATGCTCAAACTTTTTCTCCCGCATCAACTGCTACTTATACTGTCACAGGAACGGATGGTAATGGTTGCTCAAATACTTCCATAAAAACGGTAACGGTGAATTCAAGTTTTAGTGTTGTTCCTACCGCAACAGCCTCTACAATTTGTGCAGGTAGTTTAACCACATTGTCTGCAACAGGTGCCACCACTTATAATTGGATGCCAGGAGGCATGACTGGTTCTAGTGTTTCGGTTTCTCCGACTTTAACTACAACATATACGGTAACAGGTTACAACGGCTCAGGTTGTTATTCAACCGCAACAATTGTAATTAACGTGAATCCACTTCCTACAATAGGATATTCTTCTCCATCAAGCATCAATGTATGTACTGGAACTGCAGTAACTCTTAATGGAACCGGAGCTATATCTTACTCTTGGTCAAATGGAATTACGAATGGCGTTCCATTTACACCGCTTTCAACAACCACATATACTGTTACAGGAACGGATGCTAACACATGCAGTAATACAGCAACTGCCAGAGTCACTGTAGGTGGAAATTATACATTATTCACTTCGTCCACTTCAGTAAATTGTGGACAAAGTGATGGTTCAGCAACAGTGTCGGTTTCTGGTGGTGATATTGGAAGTGGTTCTGGATTGTTATCATATACTGCATCTTCAACTTGGAATTCATATTATGGAGGCTTAGAAACGTCTTTGGTGAATGATAATAATTTTGGAACAGGTGTTCTTTGGAATCCTACTAGTTCACCATTTGAAATGACAATGACCTTTGCCAATGAAGTGCGAATAGATTCCGTTAAAATTAAAGGAGGGCAGTTTAATGGCAATTACAACATTCCTGATTTAATGAAATTGTATAGAGGAACATCTTCAGGTACACTTTTATCTACTATTGTTCCAACTTATGATTACAGCAACTATTCAATTCCTAACAATGGAACAAGTCAAATCTATACATGGGTGATTACTCCAAATAGTGGTTACAGCTACAGTTCAATTATGGAGATCACTTGTTATGGTTCTACAGAAACCTATACTTACCAATGGAGTGCTAATGCAAATAATCAAACCACACCAACTGCCACAGCACTGAATGTTGGTACCTTTACAGTAAATGTAACCGATGCAAATGGATGCTCTCAATCGACATCTCAGAATGTTGTGAGTGCAAATCCTATTGCAGTAAGTTCAATTGTATCACCTGCCAATGCAACTGTTTGCGAAGGACAGAGCGTTTCGTTAAGTGGTCAAGGTGGATCTACATATAGCTGGTCAGGTGGTGTTACAAATGGAATACCATTTACACCAACCACTACTACCACTTATACTGTAACAGGTACCGATGTGGCTGGATGCTCAGGCACTTCAATACAAACCATTACTGTAAATCCGATTCCAACAATCAATTTGTCGGCAACCAATTCAACCGTATGTGTTGGAAGCAGCACTACTCTATCAGCTACAGGCGCGCTTACTTATACTTGGATGCCAGGAAATTTGTCTGGAGCTTCAATCACAGTTAATCCGAACTCAGCAACAACATACACAGTTACTGGAACCACCGCATCAGGTTGTACGAATTCAGCGACAATTACCATTAATGTTAATTCGCTTCCATCGGTTTCAATCACGCCAAGCGGTTCTACTAATTTCTGTATTGGAGGAAATGTGACCTTAGATGCAGGTGCAGGATATAATTCGTATGCATGGTCGACTGGTGCAACAACGCGTACCGTGAATGTTACTGCTGCTAATTATTATACAGTGACAGTAACCAATTCGAATGGATGTGCTAATTCAACAAATCTTTTTGTGAATGTAGTCGCCAATCCTACAGTTATTGCAAACTCCGATTCTCCAGTTTGCAGTGGTACTCCTCTTCACCTCAGTGCAAGTGGTGGTGTGACTTACCATTGGAATGGACCAAACACTTATTCAAGTACAACGCAAAACCCAATATTTAATTTTGCTTCTACCGCGTTAAATGGAACCTATACAGTGACTGCTACTAATTCAACTGGTTGTTCGGCAACAGCAACAACAGTAGTAACTGTTAATGCCAACCATGCTCCAGTATTAAGTTATACAGGTAATGCTGGTTTTGTAACCAATGTGGTAAATCCTTCTAATGGTTTACCAACTGCACTCTATCGTTTTGAAGTTAGGTATACAGATGCTGATGGAGATATGCCTGCAAATACTTATCCTCGCTTGCAATTAGACTTTGAAGGAAATGGCACATTAACCGATGCAAATGACCGATTGCTTTACATGATACCAGTAAATCCGAACGATAATGATGTAACAGATGGTAAGGATTATTATTACAATGCTGCTGCACTTCCTGAAGGCACTAGTTGGCAAACAACTATTGTTGCTGATGACCAAACTTGCAGTGTTACTTTTGGCTCGTTCAATGAACCGGACGTTCAGCGAGATGTTGATATTTCTATTTTCGCTAATGATATTTCCTTCTCCAACTCGCATCCTAATCCGGGTGACCAAATAACGGTTTTTGCTACTATACACAATTACTCTGGACGAATAGCAAACAACTTTACAGCGCATCTTCGCAATCAGTTCGATACAACTGTTGTTTATCCTGATGTTACTGTGTCATCACTGTCGAGTTTGCCGAATAATAATTCTGTTCAAGTTAGCTGGACCATCACAACTCCTGCGTTGCCAGCTTGGTGCCCTATGCAAGTGTTCGTTGATTATGGTAATGCTTTGGCTGAGCCAAATGAATTAGACAATCAAGCGATACGACCTTTTACCAACGGTCATTATACGTTGCCAGGACATATTGAACTAACAGCTGCACCAAGTCCTTCATTGGTCCCATCAAGTGCAGGGGTTTCTATTTATGGACATGCACATTATGTAGGCACTGCTGTAGTGCTTGCTAATCCTTCATGTGCAGGTGCTACTATAACTGGTACTTGTGTGGAGACTGGACAACAAGTTTCTACATATACCAATTCAAACGGTGACTATAGTTTTGGAATCACTGCACCGGTTACGGCAGGAACATATCATGTGAACGTTCATGCTACTGATTATACATTAGAAGGAGATACTGCAACTACATTTGACGTTTATTTTTATACACCTCCAGTTTGTGTTGCGCCAGACATCATAACTTCTGTTTCATTGAGCCCAAGTACTGTTTCCATTCCTAACTATTACTGCACCGCTATTTTAGCTGGGCAATCATTAACAGGTACTGCAACAGTAACCAATGCTGGTAATGCGCCAAGTGCGGCTACTTCAACACTTCAGATTACTTTGCCTGATGGAACTCCTGTACCGGGACCTTTTACAATTCCTGCATTGGCAATAGGACAAAGCGTTAATTTTAATCTTCCTGCAATGACGTTTAGTTATCCAGTAAGTACTTATATCAATGCAAGTGCAGACGTTGCCAATGTGATATCCGAATGCAATGAAGGAAATAATTCGGCCAATGCTTGTATATTGGTGTTGCCACCATTGCCTGATATTTCACCAACCAATTACAATTACAGTAGTGCATATCAATGTCAGTTTGGTAGTATTTCTTTTGGAATAAGTAATAGTGGAGGTGTGGCCACAGGTAGTTTTAATGCAAGAATGACCGTGTATCACAATGCTAGTTTGGTGGCTACATTCAATCAAACTGTTGGAAGTATTAATCCTTTACAAGGAACTTCAATAACATTTAATTATGTGCCTCCTACAAGTGGAGCCTATAGTTTTGTTTTGGATTGTGATGTTCCGAATGCTGTAACCGAAGTGAGTGAAACAAATAACTCGACTACTACCACTATTAATTTCAATGCATGCCTTGCTGATTTATCCGTTTATGGATGTGGTTCTTTAGATGTAAAACCAGTGAATCCAACTGCAGGTAACAACATTACTATCTATGCAACCATTGCAAACAGTGGTCAAACAACTGCTGCAGGTCCTTTTAATGTTGACTTTAATGTAGCAGGAACTCATTACTCTTACAATTTTGTTGGAAATATTCTTCCAGGTACATCGTCTCAAGTATCAATGGTGGTGCCAGCTCCAGCTTATGGCAACAATTTACTCACAGTAACAGCAGATAATACCAATGCTGTGGTTGAAACGGATGATAACAACAATAGTGTAAGTACAAGTTTATGTTGGGATTTTATCCCTACCAATACGAGTTGTGGTGGAGGAGCCTTCATCTCTCCAAATCAATATGTAGGACATCCTGTAACATTTAGTACTGGTTTGTTGAACTATGGAATCTACGAAGCATCGCATGTACAAGTGAAGTTTGAAGTAAGTGGTCCTGGATTGTCAGGCTGGTTAAACCTTGGTACTGTTTCTTCGTATGCAGACATCACTTGCTCTTGTCCAATAGGATTAACACTTCCTGGTGCCTTTGCATTCCCTCAAACTGGAAATTATTCAGTAAGAATTACAGCCGATTACACGAATCAATACAGCGAATGTGACGAATCGAACAATATAATTTATGTTTCTGTTTATGTTGGCGATAGCCCTGATTATACTATTCTTTCTCAGTACATCGCTCCTTCATTATTAAATCCTGATTTGAATCAATCCATCAACATTGATGTGACCTATCAAAATTTGGGTAATGGAAATATTGATTCTTCTGAAGTGTATGTTCAAATGGATAATACTCCAATTGATTCGCTTCGTGCTCCAGGTTTAATTGGTGGAGATTTCAATACAGTGCATCTTACTCATACATGGTCGTCAAATGTGCGTGGAGTGCACGTTATACGAGCAGTGGTTGATCATGATCACCAAGTGGTGGAATCGAATGAATACAACAACGAAGCTACACGTGCTATCATTGTTGGTAAATCACCTAATTTATATTTCAGTAATTTTGCAGTAAGTACTGCTTCTCCTAATTTAAATTCTTTGCTCGCCATCAATGCATCCATTCATAATAATGGATATGATGCTTGCACTGCCACCTATCAAGTTTATTATCTTGATAATTTAGGTGCTGAGGTGTTAATCTACCAACAAGCGGTAACGGTGGATACAGGAGCTACTGTATCACTTGCTACTAATTGGTTGGTTACCGATCCTCGTACTACTATCATTGGAAGAATAACGAATGGAAACCCTGTGGAGTATGACGTAACCGATAATCAAGCAACGGCCAATATTGGCACTATGTTGATTGCTACTAATGCTACTCCTGCCAATTGTAGTTCTTCTACGGGTGTTGCAAGTGTTGTTATTACGGGTGGTCAACCTCCATTCTCGAAACAATGGAGCAATGGACAATCAGGAGATGCTATCAATGTGGTACCGGGAACTTACACGGTGGTGGTAACAGATGCCGAAGGTTACACCGCTACCGATTCGGTTACGGTTACTGGTAATGCAGCACCTGTAGTGAATGCTACTGCAAACAATGCTGTGCTTTGTGCTGGTGGTTCGGCCAACTTATCTGCTGACGGTGCATCTACATATACTTGGATGCCGGGTAATTTATCGGGTGCAACGGTTACCGTGTCGCCTACCGTGAACACCACTTATACAGTTACAGGAACAAGTAGCAACGGATGCACAGCTACTGCAACATTGCTCATCACTGTACATCCTACTCCAGTATTATCATTGGTGTCGCAAACAAATCCTACGAATGGAAATAATGGTTCGATAACATTAGCTGCTGCTAATGGTTCAGCACCATACACATTTAGCATCGGTGCTTCTACCAATACTACTGGGGTGTTTAACGGATTAGGTGCAGGTGTTTATAATTTCAATGTTACCGATGCATCATCATGTACCTCTTCGGTGATTACAGTTACATTAATTTCCGTGGGATGCACCAATGCTCCATTGCCTCCTGTTATAGCAGGACCAAACGCAGTGTGTGGTTTGCAAACTGGTGTTTACACTGCTACTACAACAGGTGCTGCAACATACACATGGACAGTGCCATCGGGATTAACCATTACATCAGGAGTAGGAACATCATCGCTACATGTTAACATTGCTGCAGGAACCATCAATGGAAACGTAACTTGCAGTGCAACCAATTCGTGTGGTACTTCTGCAACTACATCGTATCTGGTTACTAAGAAACCTCAAACTCCTGCTGCTATCACTGGGCCAACTAGCAGTTGTGGATTAAGTTCGGCAACTTATTCGATACCTCCTGCTTTTGGTGCTACATCTTACACTTGGGCAGTACCTACCGGAATGACTATTGTTGCAGGCTCTGGAACAACATCCATTGTGGTGAGCATTGGCTCTGCTTTTTCGGGCGGTAATGTTACGGTATCGGCAGTAAACAATTGTGGTTATATAGCAGGTACGGCTTTGAATGTAATCGGGAAAGTGGCGCCTAGTGCCATCTCTGGACCTTCGTATGTATGCGGTACTTCCACTGCTATGTACACTTGTGCAACCGTGCGCAATGCAACAGGTTATTATTGGTCGTTGCCAACAGCTTGGACCATCATGGCTGGACAAGGCACTAATACTATAATTGTATCGTTGCCAAATAATCTTCACAATACCGCATTTACAGGCAATGTACAAGTACAGGCTTTGAGTGCATGTGGAGTTAGTGGCTATCGTACCTTCACGGTTTCGTATTGCAAATCGTTGGAAACATCATCAACTAATGAAAGTGAAGCAAGTACTTATTCCGAACTTTATCCTAATCCTGCAACTACTGAATTTTCGATTGATATCAATTCGGAGGAAGATAGAGTAGTGGTGGAAGAAGTGTACGATATGCTTGGCAATCTTGTTATCGCTAATCGAGTGATGGTGATGAATGGAAAAGCTACTTTGAAAACTTCGATTGAAGAATTGAACAATGGATTGTACTTTGTGAGATTGATGGATACAAATGCTAATGTGTTGTACACCGAAAAAATTATGAAGGAATAAATTGGGTTGATTGAACCCCTCGTTTCAATTCATAAAAAAACTCCTGTCGGATAATGATTCGACAGGAGTTTTTTTATTACACTCTTTTTATTGTTTTACAAGTTTCTTTCTCACTATTCCTTTCTCGGAATCTATTTCTACAAAATACACCCCATTAGCTAAGCTGCTTAGATCCACAGCTAACTTTGAACTTTCTAACTTTAAACTTTGAACTTCTTCACCTAATACATTATATATATGTATGGAATTAATTCTTAATTGTGAATTCTCAATTGTGAATTGATTAGTTGCAGGGTTCGGGCTTATGTTTATATTTCCTTTCCCAATTTCCTCCACCCCATCATTTGTGCAATCAACCAAACTCACATCATCTACATAATAATAAGCTGCTGGGTAATGATTAAGCCCAGAACTATTATAAATAATATGGGATGTGAATGCATCCGTATGGAAATTACCTATAATAATATATTGCTCGCCTCCATGTGCAATAAATTCCCCTGATATTAATGTCCAATTAGCAGAATCAGCAATTATTGAGGAAGAAATTATCGGAGGGTTAAGTGTAAAAAAAGTAGCAGGATAATTAACTGTAGAATCGCTGATATACATACCCATACTATTCGCAGCATAAGCCATGCTGTCAGCTAGACTTACATAAAAGTTTACACAATATTTCCGGTTGGTCATTAATGTACTGTCTAATCTTACCTGTACAAACTCCCTATAATTAGTTGAAAATGATGAATAGGTAACAAAGCCAATATATCCTGTGCCTCCATGAGCATATTGAAAACCGGAAACATTTGAAGGAACACTAACACCAGAGTTTGTGGAGCATGCATTATATAATTCGACACTACTTCCACCTGCTGGGCAATTCCAATAAGGTACTTGATTAAAACAGGGACCTAGCCAAACAGAGTCACAAGAATTAATATTCTCAAAACTCGGATTTGGGACCAAATTCGTTTGCCCCTTCACCAGCGTCACTGAAAACATAAAAATAATAAAGGCTCCCGTTTTTTTCATATATCAAATTTACTGTTTTTAGGGCTTCGGTTTTGGTATTGGGGTAAATTTATTTGTTCAACATTTTTTCTAAAATATCTATTTTCATTTTTAATTTTTCGTTTTCTGTTTTCAATGCATCCAGTTCGGCTTGCAACGGATTGTCGGTTGCAGGTGGCATATTGGCAGGCAAGGCATCGGCTATGGCTTTAAAAAAATTATAGTCGAGCACCTGACAAATGGTGAAAAGGGTAGAAATTTGCATCGATTCTTTTTTGAAATAATCAATCACAGTTTCGTCTTTTACTCCTTGTTTTCGTGCCCACACTGCCTGAAAAAGCCGATTGTCTTGTACATGTTTTTTAAGCATTTTGCCAATATGAGGATGCCCCAATCCTTTAAATAATACACGTTTGTTACTTTTTGCACACATTCTATTCTTTTTTTTATTTCATTTCTTTCTATTTAAGCTTCGCATTTTCCGTAGTTAAACTCCGCACTTTCCGTAGTTAAACTCCGCATCTTCCGTAGTTAAACTACGCATTTCCCGTAGTTAAACTCCGCACTTTCCGTAGTTAAGCTCCGCATTTTCCGTAGTTAAACTCCGCATTTTCCGTAGTTAAACTCCGCATTATCCGTAGTTAAGCTCCGCACTTTCAGTAGTTAAACTCCGCGTTTTCCGTAGTTAAACTCCGCATCTTCCGTAGTTAAGCTCCGCATTTTGCGTAGCTAGACTCTCCATTTACATCAAAAAAAATCCCATTCTCTACTATAGAGAACGGGATTTTTATCAACCCAAACTTATACAGGAGTAGTTGGTCGTCCACCTTGTCCATCAAAACGTTTTTTGAGCACATCATAAGCAGCTTGAAAACCTTCGATACCCATACCAGCCATTGCTTCTATTACTTTGTACAGAGCCAAAGCGCCTACATAGCCCTCGTGGGCTGCTATTCGTTTGGTGTCTGCATTGCGAAGCATTAATGGTAAAATAAGCGTGTTTTCAATCTTTTCGCATTGATTGCTTAGTGTCAAATCGTTTTTCAGATTGCTCACAATGGTTTGCAAAGCCGGTGGCAGTTGGGCCATCAGCAAGGCGCCTTGTGCCAAACAGTCGGCTGCAAATTCTTTGTTAGCAACATCCAAACTGAATAATGATTTTCGTTCATCTTCAGTAAGCGCCACAGTGGAGCCATTCATAGCGGTATTGATATCGGCAAAGCCTGTTTCAATAGCCGTCATCTTAGCGTCCGTAATAGTTGTGTTGATGCGATTTTCTGTTGTATTAGCCATTTTTTACAATTGTTTAGTTATCCTACTCGTTGCAGGTTTTTCGGGATTACCGCGACTGATTTATTTATCCACGTTTTCGAGTCGTCCTCGTGGTTTATAAGTTTTAAGTTTAACTGTTGAAAGTTCAAAATCGTATGCTTCATTTTTAGCCAGTGCATTAATGAGTTCTAACTATTACCTACAGCGAGGCGCTATGTATCGCCTTTTCGAAAAATTGGTGCATTGCTCACAGCGTTTTTTATCGTTGTAAATGTCGACCCGTATGCATCCACAATCGTATTTAAAAAATTCGGCATAGGTGTTGCATTTTTTACAACCACATTGCTCTGTCCATCGTTCTATTATTCGAGGTTCTTTCATGGTTTGTTATTATTTTATTCAACACTCGAATCACCTTCGAAGTAGCGCGCGGCACGATCGTTGAACCAATGGGCTTTGTACAATAAACTTTGTTCCAAAAAATTGTTGGCAGCATGCACACGTATGCCTTTTAAATACGATGGGTAGCGGCCCCAAACATAAATAGCAGAGAGTTGAGTACTTATTTTGAGCAATGGTTCGGGCCGTTTTTCCACCATCAAATCGAAATCGTAGACCCCATCTTTTGGCGGTATTTCGTAAAAATGCGGCACTATGTAGGCGTTGTTAAATTCGGAGAAATTGGTTTCTCCTTTTGCGAAAATTCCTATTTCGTAAGGAAATTCTTTGTTGAACTCAAGGCTCAAACTAATAATGCAGTCCATTTTTTCCATAATATTAGCTATTAGTTGTTATTAATCCCGACACTTCGGGAACGATTTATATTATACAATTACTTTTCCATCTATTTAAGTCGAGAAACATATCGACCATAAAAGCCGAAGTGCCTACAGCATTCACCGATTTGGTCAATACCTTTTTGTCGCAGCGCAAACGTTTGCACCAATACGAGAGTTCTTCGGTACTATTAATATTAATAGTGAGTTCGTTCAGTTGTTTCGTTTCCATATTTTTTATTTTTAATGATGTCATAAAAATTAATCTATAATTGACGATGCAAAGGAATATAGAAAAATTTGCTTACACAATAGGGGATTCCCCTACGTTTTTCCGAAAACGTCATTTTGGCATAGGTGATTCCCCTATTTTTCACCCCATTTTGCCTCCGAAACCCCAGTAAATACGTTTTTTTTCAGTTTCCGAAAAATAAATTTGTTGTTTATTCAATCTTAAATACATTACTTTGCAAAAATCATATCGACAGTATTCAGCATCTCTGAATAAGACACACTGCCATGCGTTATCTCTTCTATATTAAACTTGCATGTAATTTTCTTCCCATCGTTTTTGGTCTTTGGTTCAAAACGTATAAAGAGAAAACAATGAACCTTGTGTTTTATATTTTGGTTCTGATGGCCCTGCTCGAGTGTATCGAATTTGTTTGCATTTTGTTGTATCACAACAATCTTTTTATGATGCGCTATCATGCCACATTGCAAATCATTGTTTACACCTATTACTTTTATCATATCATTCATTCGGTGTATAAAAAGTCCATCTTCTTTGTTGGTACATTACTGTTTTTTCTTACCTTAGCATTCGATTTAATGAATAACAATATGAATGAATCTGCCAATTATGTGTTTGCCATCATGTCATTGCTATTTTCTGTTTATTCGTTGATGGTGTTCTATCAATATTTCATAAAAACCGAAACCGATAACATCCTTCAAATCCCTGCCTTTTGGATCAATACAGGCATCCTTGTTTATTTTGGAGGTAGTTTTATCTTGTATTTGTTTAGCACTATTTTTCTTACCGAATCGCATGTCAACAAATTAAGTGCATTTCTACTCACCGATTTTTTACAGCTTGTTTTTTACTTATTTGTTATACTTGGATTTTGGAAGCAGAAAACGCACAAAAAATAGAAAATGCTATAATTATAGGAACTGCAGGTGTTTTATTCCTCATCTTCTTTCTCATTTTCACCATCGTGCTTCATCAGCGCAGAATGTATGCTAAGCGCAACGAACTTACCCAACAAAAACTTGATCACAAAAATGAAATGCTAAACCTAGAGCGCGACATCATTACTTCCGAACGCATCAAACTGGCTAAAAATGTGCATGACGATATAGGTTTTTACCTCACACTCATCAAACAAAAACTCGACCTTTCGGTGTTCGATGCCGAAGACAGAAAAAAGTCGGAAGCCTTGCTTGCCCCTGTTTATGGCTTGATTGATGAAACCCGTGCACGTATACGAATGGTAGCCCTCAACATCATGCCAAAGGTGTTGAACGAACAAGGTTTTGTGGAAGCATTGCTCGATTTGTGCAACGATGTCAATGCAGCTAATCTCACCAAGGTGAATTTTATTTATGATAAAAAACCAATCAACCTAGCCACCGACCTTAAATTTCAATTGTTTCGTATGTGTCAAGAAATTCTTAACAACATCATCAAGCATAGCAAACCTCAAGAACTCAATGTGAGTGTGTCTTCGGATGAGTATATACATATTCAGTTTGCCCACAATGGCGATGGATTGAACAACGAAGAAGTAAATCAACTCATCATTCAAAAGAAAGGAAATGGGCTCGAAAACCTTAGGAATAGAGCCCTCTTTATCAATAGTTCGATAGATTATAAAAAGGAAGAAAACCAATCGTACGTATCACTTAAAATTAATAGAAATGAAATTGTATGATGTAATGGTTGTTGACGACCAACCATTGTTTATTGATGGAATAAAGGCACTCAATCAGCGCATCAATGGATTCAACATCATTAGCGATGCTTGCAACGGAAAAGACTTAATAAAAAAACTCAATAAGCAATTGCCAGAAGTGGTATTGCTCGATATTGAAATGCCTGTGATGGATGGCATGGAAACCACTCGTTATCTTCACGAATTTTTTCCTCAACTAAAAATAATCATCCTCACAGGACACAACGAACAAGGTGTAGCTCGCAAATGCCTTGCCGATGGAGCTCATGGTTATCTTCAAAAACATAGCAATATAGAAACCATAGCCGAAGCCGTAAGAGATGTGATGAACAAAGGGTATTACCTGAACTCAACCCTTAAGAAGCATTTGGATGAAATAAAAGAAAACAGTACGATTTTGAATGAGGAGATTGTTCTCCAATTAAAAGCTTCCATATTAACCGAACGAGAAATGGAAATTCTGAAATTGGTAATGGAAGAATTATCTAATCAAGAGATAGCCGATAAATTGGTTTTGAGTGTTAAAACAATTGACGCCCATAAAGCCAACATTGTGAAGAAAACAAATTCGAAAACGATTATTGGGGCTGTAATTTATGCAGTCAATCAAGGTTGGATTTAAAAGAATCTTTTCCGACTTAGAAAATGAATCGTACTAGATTTTTCCTTTTAAGTACTGTCCCGTGTACGATTGTTTACACTTAATCAAATCTTCGGGAAGACCTTCGAATACGATGTTTCCACCATTCGTTCCTCCTTCGGGTCCTAAGTCAATAATCCAGTCGGCACATTTTATAATCTCAGCATTGTGCTCAATTACAATCAGCGAATGACCTTGTTTAACCAATGCATTAAAGGCAAATAGGAGTTTCGAAATATCGTGAAAGTGCAAACCGGTAGTAGGTTCATCAAAAATAAATAGAGTAGGAGTGGAGCTGTTTTGGCCAATGCCTAAAAACGAAGCAAGCTTTATTCGTTGCGCTTCTCCACCGCTCAGCGTGCTTGACGATTGCCCAAGATGAACATATCCCAACCCAACATCCGATAGTGGTTTTAATTTCTGAACAAGTTTTTTTTCTGTATTACTTGGGCTGGTGGCTCTTCCAAAAAATTCAATCGCATCATCCACCGTCATGTTCAACACATCCGAAATGGTTTTTTCTTGATAGGTTATTTCAAGAATATCTTGTTTGAAACGCTTACCATTACACGATTCGCACACGAGGTGAATATCTGCCATGAACTGCATTTCTATCTGAACTTCACCTTCTCCTTCGCACACTTCGCATCTTCCTCCATCCACATTAAACGAAAAGTGAGAAGGTTTAAATCCGCGATTTTTAGCCAATTGTTGATCAGCAAACAGGGCTCGTATTTCATCATAGGCTTTCACATAAGTCACCGGATTGGAACGCGATGATTTGCCAATAGGATTTTGGTCAATCATTTCAACGGCTGCTATGCTATTGTAATCACCAGATAATTTTTCAAACTTTCCGGTTTGTTCGCCATAGCCACCGTGTATCTTTTTCAAAGCAGGATACAAAACTCGTTTTACCAAAGATGTTTTTCCGCTTCCCGAAACGCCTGTCACCACAGTAATTGTGTTCAAAGGGAATTTTACATCTATGCCTTTTAAATTATTTTCGCGAACACCTGTCAACTCAATAAAATGATTCCAATTTCTTCGGATGGATGGTACTTCAATTTTTTCTTTCCCGTTCAAATAAAGAGCAGTAAGGCTTCGTGTTTCTTTTTTCAACTCTTTGTGATTACCCTGGAAAACCAACTCTCCACCGTGAGTTCCTGCCAAAGGACCAATATCTATCAACTGATCGGCAGCTCGCATTATTTCTTCATCGTGCTCTACCACCACCACTGTGTTTCCAATATCGCGTAATGAATAGAGTACTTTTATCAATCGTTCGGTATCGCGCGAATGCAAACCAATGCTTGGTTCATCCAATATATACATCGAACCAACAAGACTACTACCTAGAGAAGTAGCTAAATTAATTCTCTGCGACTCACCACCCGATAGTGTATTCGACAATCGGTTTAAGGTAAGATAACCCAATCCTACTTCGTTCAGAAAGCGCAAACGATTTGTGATTTCAATAAGTATTCGTTTCGATACTTCAGTATCGTATTTCGATAATTTTAGTTGTTCGAAAAACATAAGCGAATCGCTGACAGGCATCAACACTAGGTCATTGATTGATTTTTCTGAAACCTTTACATAGGTTGCGTCTTTACGCAAACGAGTACCATTGCATTCGGGACAAACTGTTTTACCACGATAACGCGACAACATCACACGATATTGTATTTTATACGATTCCTTTTCTAAGTGACTAAAGAAATCATTAAGCCCACCAAAATATTTATTACCTGTCCAAAGTAATTTTTTCTCTTTTGTACTTAAATCGTAATAAGGGCGATGAATAGGGAAATCGAATTTATGCGAATTGTTTACCAACATGTTTTTCCATTCACTCATTTTATCTCCTTTCCAACAAACGATTGTTTCCTCAAATACGGAGAGATTTTTGTTTGGAATTACAAGGTCGGCATCAATTCCTATTACACTCCCGAAACCTTCACAGTTTTTACATGCTCCTATTGGGTTGTTGAAGCTAAAGAAATGAGATGTGGGTTCTTCAAATGTCATTCCGTCTAGCTCAAACCGATTCGAGAAATGTTTAAGTTTCGGAGGTTGCGATTTGCTTTTAGTTTTCGTTGATTTGGTTTTTTCAGAAGCTTCATCATCCATTAGCAACTGAATCATACATTCACCGTCACCTTCATAAAATGCTGTTTGCACCGAATCGGAAATTCTATTTTCATTGTCTTCGTCATCTGGTCGCACCGAAAGGCGGTCAACAACAATGTATAGCTCTTCATTTTCCGAGAATTCAGTATCCATAAATTCTTCAATACGTTTTACATTACCTTGATGTTGTACTCTTGTAAAACCTTGTTGTGATAACAATTCGAGTTGTTTACTCAAAGACTTGTCTTTATGAGGTTTTAAGGGAGAAAGAATTAAAATTTTTGTTTCAGGTTTTAACGAATTGATGTAGTGTGCCACATCAGTTACCGTATCTCTCTTCACTTGTTCTCCAGAAATTGGTGAAAACGTTTTTCCGATTCTAGCATAGAGTAATTTAAGATAGTCATATATCTCGGTCGAAGTTCCAACCGTGGAGCGAGGGTTGCGTGTATTTACTTTTTGTTCAATAGCAATGGCGGGTGAAATACCTTTGATATAATCAACTTCAGGTTTGTCTATTCTACCCAAAAACTGTCGCGCATAAGACGAAAGACTTTCAACATAACGCCTTTGTCCTTCGGCATAAAGTGTATCGAAAGCCAATGAAGACTTTCCAGAACCCGATAATCCTGTAATTACAACCATTTTATTTCTAGGAATGGCCACATCAATATTTTTCAAGTTGTGCACCCTTGCACCTTTAATGATGATGTATTCCTTAGAGTCGAGGTCTTCTATATGTTTTGGTTTAGCCATTATATTTTAAAAAGTCCGCAAAATTAGTCAAATCTGACAATGATTATTGTATTTCCTATTCTATTATTTACATAAATAATATTGTTTATTAAAAATATTTTATAGATTTGCAGTCTCAAACTTAATTATTAACCAAGATTTTCTGAAATTGTTTTCAGGAATCGTAAAGCCCAAAGGAGAAAACGATATAGATTAAACTGCTACTTTTTTATAATTTATTAACCATAAAAAAGCACGTACCTATGCGTAAGCAGTTAATTTGCGACAAACAACTCGTTAGTCGGTATATCAAGGGTGATGAATCAGCACTAGTTGAATTAATAGAACTTCACAAACGTAAGATCTATGAATACATCTTTTCTTTTGTAAAAGATCGTGATAAGGCTGAAGATCTTTTTCAAGAAACCTTTTACAAGGTAATCACCAACATGAGAAAGGGTTCTTACAACGAATGTGGGAAATTCTTGCCTTGGGTGTTAAGTATTTCCCGTAATCTCATTATGGATTCATATAGGAATGAGAAGAAGTTAGTTACCCTATCTACTATCAAAGATAAAGATGGAAAAGCGGTAGAACTCTTGGAAGTGTTGGATGTACCTGAAGAAGACCTCAAAAATGATTTGATTAGTATTGAATCACGAAAAAAAATACGTCATCTCATCCGTTGTTTGGATAGAGACCAACAAGAGATTATTATTCTCCGTCATTATTTCGGGATGAGTTTTCGTGAGATTGCGGAACGCAATGAAATGAGTATTAATACTGCCCTTGGTAGAATGCACTATGCATTGAATAATCTCAATAAAATAATCAAAGAACAAGGGATTGAAATTTGGAGTGCAACTAATTAAGTGAATGTTCAAATAATATTTATTTTCAGGATAACACAATAAGTCTCAAAATGAGCCGTTATTCATATATATTAACTTTAATCGTATTATATGAATAAAACATTTACTCAAAAAGAACTTAATAACACTAGTGTGAACAAAGCGAAGGACTTACAAGGCTATGTAATTCCGAATGAGCCACGCCAGGAAATCATCAACAACATACTTAATTATTCAAAATCGCTTAGCGTTACCAAATCCGAAAGCCTTGAGCACGTTGTTGTAGTTTTAAATTAAGAACAAAAAAAAGAGCGAACTAAATTTGGTTCGCTCTTTTTTTATAAATGATTTTATTCGCTTAAGCTTTAGCAGCTGGTTTGCCAGTAAGAATCTCGGCATCTACTAAAATTCTTCCGCAATGTTCACAAACAATTACTTTTTTATGTGTTTTAATATCTAAATGACGTTGTGGTGGGATTCTGTTGAAGCATCCTCCGCAAGCATCGCGCTCTACAGTAACAACTCCCAAACCATTCAAAACATTCGTACGAATACGTTTGTAAGCATTCAGGATACGTTCTTCAATAATTGCTTCAGCAGCTTTCGATTTTTTCTTCAAAGATGTCTCTTCCTTTTCAGTTTCTTCAACTATCTCATCCAATTCTTTTTTCTTAATCTTCAAATCTTTCTTTCTGTCAACAAGTTCTTGTTCAGAAACCTCCGCAATTTCTTTTTTAGCAAGAATGTTTGCCTTAAATTCTTTAATGCGTTTTTCTGCAAGTTGAATTTCTAGGTTTTGAAACTCAATTTCCTTTGTAATCGAATCGTACTCACGGTTGTTACGCACTTTGCCTTGTTGAGTCTGGTATTTTTTAATTAACGCTTGTGCATCTTTAATCACATTTCTTTTTTCAACTATAGCGTCTTCAAACGATTGCAATTCAGCATTGAATTTTTCTATACGGGTTTCAAGACCTGCAACTAAATCTTCAAGATCTCTAACTTCCAACGGTAATTCACCTCTTACAGTTCTAATTTTATCAATCTTGGAATCGATAAGTTGTAACTCGTACAAGGCTTTTAACTTTTCTTCTACTGGATTTTCTTCAGTTTTTGCTTTTGACATTTTTATAAATAATTTATTGGATTCGTATTTATTTTTGATAAATGGAGTGCAAATGTATTAAAATTTTCCTTTAGAAGGTCAGAAAATAATTCCATTGTATACTGTTCACTCTCATAATGGCCTATATCAGCTATGATGATGCGGTTTTCGGCATCAAAAAATTGATGGTATTTAAAATCGGCCGAAACAAAAATATCAGCACCCGCCTTGATTGCGTCCTCAAGCAAAAAACTTCCCGAACCACCACATATTGCTACTTTCTTTATCAGTTTGTTCCTGAGGGCTGTATATCGAATCCCATGCGCATGCATCTTTTCTTTTACAAAAGCAAGGAATGCTTCTTCCTTAAGGTCATTTTCTAATTCCCCTATCATCCCTGCACCCAAGGTGTTTACTTCGTTATTGAGGTTGTAAATGTCATAAGCAACTTCTTCGTAAGGATGAGACGAAAATAAAGCTTTTAATACTTTTGATTCGAGATAATTTGGGAAAACGGTCTCAATTCGTTGTTCTGGCTCTTTATGTTGTTTGCCAATTTCTCCAACGAATGGATTCGTGCCTTTTCCAGCCCTAAATGTTCCAAAACCTTCTGAATTAAAACTGCATTCGTCATACTTACCTATTCCTCCAGCTCCAGCTTCGAATAAGGCTTTTCGTAAATTTTCTGCTTTGTCACTCGGGCAAAATGTAATCAGTTTCTTTAAGATATTTTTCCGTGGGGAGAGTACTCTGCAATTCACCAATCCTAGTTTTTGAGCAATTTTAGCATTCACACCATTGTGCACATTATCTAAATTTGTATGAGCAGCATAGATAGCCACATTGTGTTGAATAGCTTTAATAATTACACGTTCAACGTAGTTTGCGCCATTAAATTTTTTCAACCCTTTGAAAACGATGGGGTGATGCGCGATCACCAAATTACACCCAAGTTCAATGGCTTCATCTATTACCTCTTCTGTACTATCAATACTGATGAGTGCTGATGTGATATCCATATTTTTGTTACCACATATCAAACCTGCGTTATCATAGCTCTCTTGATAAGCAAGTGGTGCAAAGGCTTCTATACAATCGGTGATTTCTCTTAATTTCATTGGTGTTTATTAAAAATAAATTTCACAAATATACTAATCGAGCCAATACATATCGAAGCAATGATTCTTTTGAATTTCAAATGCATTAAAATTTGTACTTTTAGCCCAATGAAATTTTTGAGGTTTCTTCTTTTTCCGTTCGCAATCATTTACGGAACATTAGTTTTTCTGCGCAATAAGTTCTACGATTGGCATTTGTTCCCTTCTTCCCGATTCGAAATACCCATAATTTTAGTTGGTAATATTTCAACTGGAGGTACAGGGAAATCACCACATATTGAGTATTTGATACGTTTATTAAAACCAGACTTTAAGGTTGCTACCTTGAGTAGAGGGTATGGTCGAAAAACAAAAGGGTACATTCTTGCAAAACAGGATTCGTCTTCAGAGGAAATAGGAGACGAACCCAAACAATTCAAGAACAAGTTCCCAGACATATTAGTTTCCGTGGATAGTGACCGAGTAAATGGAATTAAACAATTACTTTCCCATCAACCCGATTTGGGTGTAATTTTGCTCGATGATGCTTTTCAACATCGTGCCGTGACCGCCAGTTTGTCGATTCTGCTAACAGATTACAATAAACTCTTCTCAAAAGATTTTATTCTTCCTATCGGTAATTTAAGGGAATTTAGAAGTGGGGTTAGCAGAGCTTCAATCATCATTGTAACAAAATGTACTGAGAATTTAAGTCATGAAAAAAGAAATGAGTTGCAGAAAACCTTGATTAGGAATCAAACTCAAAAAGTGCTTTTTTCGTATATCCAATACGGTAGTTTGGTGAACTTGTTTGATTCTGCAAACGGCAACAAGAATCCTATTTTGGATTCAACTTGCGATGTTTTGCTTCTAACGGGAATAGCCACATCAAAGCCTCTCGAGGATTATGTTAAGGGAAAATCGAAAAGTGTTTTGCAACTTAAATACTCCGATCACCATTCGTTCTCCAAAAATGATTTGAATGATGTTATTGAAAAATTTAATACTATTGCATCCGCAAATAAAATAATTCTGACAACAGAGAAGGATGCAATGCGTTTAATGGATCGAGAATTCATGCAAATGTTGATGCCTTTACCAGTTTATTATTTGCCAATAGAAATTAACTTTTACGAAAACGATAAGATAACGTTCAACCAAGAAGTAATTAACAATGTTAGACAAAATTAAATCAACATCTACCTTTATTCAAAGTCAAATTTCGGCTTCACCCGAAGTGGGAATCATCTTAGGTACAGGACTAGGAGGTTTGGTAAATGAAATAAAAATCGAGCATACCATTCCTTATTCCGAAATTCCAAATTTCCCAATCTCCACTGTTGAAGGTCATTCTGGTAAACTTATTTTTGGTGAACTTGGAGGAAAAAATGTTGTTGCTATGCAAGGGCGATTTCATTACTACGAAGGCTATTCGATGCAACAGGTAACATTCCCTGTCAGGGTGATGAAAGCCATTGGTATCAAAACTCTATTAGTAAGCAATGCTTCGGGTGGGGTCAATTCAGGATTTTCAATCGGGGATTTGATGATCATCAACGACCATATTAATTTCTTTCCAGAACATCCATTGGTTGGGAAAAATAAAGTGGAATTAGGCCCTCGCTTTCCTGATATGAGTGAGGCATATAGCAAAGATTTAATTGCAAAGGCTAAACAAGTAGCCAAAGCAAATAATATAATAGTGCAAGAGGGTGTTTATCTTGGATTATCTGGTCCAACTTTCGAGACCCCAGCTGAGTATCGCATGGTGAAGGTATTAGGTGCTGATGCTGTGGGGATGAGTACAGTGCCCGAAATAATTGTTGCTCGTCACATGAATCTTCCTTGTTTCGCTATGTCAATCATCACCGACCTTGGTGTTGAGGGTAAAATAGTAGAGGTTACACATGAAGATGTTCAGCAAGTGGCTGCTCAATCGGAGAAGAAAATGACCTTAATTATGAAAGAATTAATAAAGAAACTCAATTAATAGCTCATTTGTGTTTTTGATTAGATTAAAAAATATTATTAAAATTGTTCCTCATTTTGAGGAGAAATGTATACATTTGTAATCCGAAATTGACTAAGAAGTACCCTAAATTTATTAATTACTGATACTTGAATGAAAACAGTTTTACTAATTGAAGATAATACAAACATCCGTGAGAACCTTCACGAAATGTTAGAACTAGAAGGCTACAAAGTAGTTGTGGCAAAAAACGGAAGAATAGGCCTAGAGGCTGCAAAAACTTGTCACCCTGATATTATACTTTGTGATATTTCAATGCCCGAATTAAACGGATATGAAGTTTTCAGTGGCTTGAAAGAAAATCAAGAGACTTCTCACATTCCTTTTATTTTTGTAACAGCAAGTGCCGATAGAAGAGAGGTAGAGCTTGGCTTAAACATGGGAGCTCACGCTTATATTCAAAAACCATTTAATGATGAAGAATTGTTCGAAACTATCGAAAGATGTATTTTGAAATAATTATCTAAGTTATTTTAATTGGAACGCCTGACATTTTATGTTGGGCGTTTTTATTTTAAACGCATTCCTATCAATCTCTTTCCTTTAATTTACTACTGCCAAAAACAAATCAATCTTCATTATTACAACTCAACATTCAAATTCAACAGTTCAATGGTTTTCGGTTTCGCTAGTTCGCAAATGGGAAATACTTTTGTGCCATAAAATTATTATTATGAAAAGAATTATAGCACTAACATCATTTTTAGCAATGGCATTCTTTATAGAGAATGCGAATGCACAAACACAAACCATCAAAGGTGTGGTAGTTGATAAACAAAGTCAAGCAAGTATTCCCGGGGCGAATATCATCTTGCTTGGAACTGAGCCTGTAAAAGGAGCATCTACCGATATGGATGGAAAATACAAAATAACGGAAGTAGCTCCCGGTAGGTACGATTTGAAGATTACCTTTATGGGTTATAAAGAAGTAGTTCTTTCGAATGTTGTGGTGACAACCGGTAAGGAAGTTGCTATAGATATTGGAATGGAAGAGAATGTGAATTCGTTGAAAGAGATAGTAGTTTCAGGAACAAAGAAAAATGAAACGAATAATGAAATGACAAGCGTTAGTGGCCGTTCGTTCTCCATGGAAGAAGTGAACCGATATGCAGGTGGTCGGTCGGATGCTTCTCGATTGGTGGCAAACTTTGCAGGGGTAAGTTCGCCTGACGATTCGCGAAATGACATTGTCATCAGAGGAAATTCTCCATCAGGGGTTTTATGGCGCATCGATGGATTGAATGTTCCTAATCCAAACCACTTTGCTACTATCGGTACCACAGGTGGGCCAGTGAGCGCACTTAATACCAATATGCTCAAAAACTCCGATTTCTTTACTTCTGCATTTCCTTCTGAATATGGAAATGCAAATGCAGGAGTGTTCGATTTAGGTTTACGAACAGGTAATGCAGAAAAGTTTGAACACACCTTTCAGTTTGGTGCATTAACAGGATTGGAAGCAATGACCGAAGGCCCAATTTGCAAATCGAAAGGTTCTTCGTATGTATTGGCTTATCGATATTCGTTTACTGGTTTTGCACAAGCATTGGGCATGAAAGTAGGAACTACTGCTACTCCTTTCTATCAAGATTTGACCTTTAAAGTGAACAGTGGATATTCTAAACTAGGACGATTTACCCTATTTGGTTTGGGTGGAAAAAGCAAGATTGAGTTTCTGCACACCAAAACCGATAGCACCGATTTGTTTGCCGACCCTACAAAAGATAGCTATTTCACCAGCGATATTGGTGTAGTGGGATTAAAACATTTCATCCGTGTGGGAACAAAATCTTATTTCAATTCGGTGATAGGTGCTACCTATTCAGCAAGTAATTATTTACTCGATACCATCACTCATTCGGATGGTTCAATAGTGCGCTCGTTGGTGAACACTACTAAACAAATTCATTACTCTGCAAGTACTTCGTTCAACTCAAAAGTGAATTCGAAATTATTTGTGAAAATTGGAGCCATTGGCGAAATGATAGGTCTTGATTTATTTTACAAAAACCTAGAGCGCGACAACACTTGGAATCAAATATGGGATTACAAAGATTATACTTATTTAATACAAGGATATGCTCAAGTGAAATACAATTTCACTGAGAAATTAACTTTGAATGCTGGTCTTCATAGTCAGTTTCTGACCTTGAACAATTCCTTCTCCTTAGAACCAAGAGCAGGACTTAAATATCAGTTGAATGAGAAAAATGCCATTAGTGTGGGTTACGGTATGCATAGTCAAATGCAACCTACGGATGTTTATTTCTATCGCAAGATACAGGCCGATGGAACCTATGATCAATCGAACAAAAATTTAGACTTTACGCGTAGTCAACATTTTGTTTTGGGATACGATTTACTCCCTGCTAAAGATTGGAGAATTAAATTCGAAACCTATTATCAATTATTATCAAACATACCTGTAACGGTGGCACCAAGTAGTTTCTCGATGCTTAATTCGGGTGCTAGTTTTATGCCTACCGAACAAGGATATCTTGTAAACACGGGTACTGGAACTAACTATGGTGTGGAATTGACCTTAGAAAAATTCTTCAGCAAAGGATATTACGGTTTGATAACTGGTACGCTTTACGACTCTAAATACAAAGGAAGCGATGGTGTGGAGCACAATACAGCTTTTAATGGTAACTATGTGTACAATGTATTATTAGGTAAAGAATTTAAAATAGGAAAAGAAAAACGTACTGCCATTACCTTCGATATAAAAATGACACAAGCGGGTGGTAGGTATTATACACCTGTTGATTTGGAAGCTTCAAGAGCGATACATCAACAAGTATTAAAAGGCGATGCTTATGCTTATTCCGAGCGCAATTCCGACTTCTTCCGTTTAGATGCCAAAGTGGGTGTTACTTTAAACAGCAAGAAACATAAACTTGCTCAATCGTATATGTTCGATGTGCAAAACGTAACCAATAATAAAAACGTATTTGCTGATAGATATAATCCGGTGAATAACCAGATTAACACCGCTTATCAAATTGGGTTCTTCCCCAATTTTGTTTACAAAGTTCAGTTTTAGCGAACACAGCCTGCCAAGCTCGAACAGCTTGGCGGGCTGATGATTCGTTGCACCAATATTATTATTAATTTCGCAACGTGAAAAAAAGTAAGCTAAGGTTTTTGTACATGATACTCGCAGGGATTATTGTTTCCCTGCTTTTGAGTGCCATAGTGCCTTTCCCGATGCATGCCCACAATCGATTGTTGGATTACCTCGCGTCTATCATCATCACCATGATCGTGTGGGAAGGCAATTTGTGGATAGACACTTGGATGAATATTAAATTCCCTTGGGTAGAAAGGCCAGGCATACGCATCCTTATCCATGGGCTCACTTCGCTTTCGTACAGTGCCCTTGCCATCTTTGGGCCTATGATGGCTTTCAATACGTATATCTGCCAACTCAACCCAACCAACAAAATGGAACTTATGGTTTCTTCCATATTGGTGGGCATCATGGTTACTTTCATTATTCTTTCTATCGAAATAAGTACTCAGTTTTTTCTGCAATGGAAAACATCGTTGGTAGAGGTGGAGAAATACAAAACCGAAAGTGTACAAGCTCAATTGCAGAACTTAAAGAGTCAAATCAACCCACATTTTTTGTTCAACAACATGAGTGTGCTTTCTTCGCTGGTGTACAAAGACCAAGACAAAGCCGTTGATTTTATCAATCAGCTTTCTAAGGTGTATCGTTATTTGCTCGATAATAAAAATAGCGAATTGGTAAGCCTTCAAACCGAGTTGGAGTTCATCAAATCGTATACTTATTTATTACAAATCAGGTTCGACTCCACCATTCAGTTTCGTTTCGAAGTATCCGATGCTTGCCTATCATTGCTCATTCCGCCTATGGCTTTGCAAATGCTCATCGAGAATGCCATCAAGCACAACGAAATTTCTACCGAATTGCCACTCACTGTTTCTATTGTTGCTAAGGGCGATGTATTGAAGGTAAGCAACAACCTTCAGTTGCGCAGCGATAGCGAACCTAGTTCCAATACTGGATTGCAAAACATTAAAGAACGTTATAAGTTTTATACCGACAAAGAAGTAGAGGTCATTCCTTCGGCCACGACCTTTGTGGTCAACATTCCATTGATAGCTGTGCGATGAAAGTAATTATCATAGAAGACGAAAAACTCTCGGCTGAGCATTTGGCTAACCTTTTGAAAAGGGTAGACCCAACGATAGAAGTAGTAAACACCATTTCTTCGGTTAAAAAATCGCTCGAAACCTTTGCTAATGGAGTGAAAGCCGATTTGCTTTTTGTCGACATCCATTTGGCCGATGGATTGAGTTTCGAAATATTCTCGAAAATAAACATCGAAACTCCTGTTATTTTCACTACCGCTTATGACGAGTACGCCATCAATGCATTCAAGGTAAATAGTGTGGATTATCTTTTGAAACCCATTGGCATTGACGATTTGACAAGGGCCGTAAGCAAATTCAAAAAACTAAAACAAGCTCATCCGCCCATCCTCATCGAAGAGATAGCCAATGCCTATCATCAGATGAACAAACAATTCAAAAACCGTTTTCTTGTGAAAATGGGCGATACCATTACTTCCATCAAAACCGAGGACATCTCGCATTTTGTGTTCGAAGATAGCATGGTGATATTGGTAACCAATGCTGGCAAGCGCTACACGGTAGACTATACCCTCGATAGCCTCGAAAACATACTTTATCCCGATACTTTTTTCCGCATCAACCGTAAGGTGATTATCAACATCAATAGCATACAAAAGGTACATCCTTATTTCAACAGCCGATTAAAACTTAATGCTGCTTTATTGCTCGAAGAAGAAGCCATCGTTAGCCGCGAACGGGTGAACGATTTTAAAAACTGGTTGGATAAATAGCGTTTTTACTAAAGGTAGAAAGGGGTCTGTTCAATAAACTGTGTCAGGTTAAAATTATTTACCTTTGTATGTTGATTAAAACAGACATTGGCTCTGCTGGAGAGCAACCGATGAAGGGATAGCTCAACCAACTGGAA
>Ga0194047_10000407_pt1 | contig 29421 bp, 25 predicted proteins | sample JunL225m_MetaG_2_FD_160070 | JGI IMG/M metagenome (GOLD analysis project Ga0194047, IMG submission 160070) | Anoxic zone freshwater microbial communities from boreal shield lake in IISD Experimental Lakes Area, Ontario, Canada - Jun2016-L221-5m | ecosystem: Environmental > Aquatic > Freshwater... | reverse complement strand
CAAAGGCTTTCCTTTTTTTAGACTTTCAATTGCTTCTGCTTCGAAGGATTTGAAATCAAATGTTGATTTTTTCTTTTTCATTTCGTGTCAAATTTAAGATTTTGACACAGTTTATTGAATAGACTCTCGAGGTCTGAGTGAAATGACAGAAATCGGAGGCTAAGTGTCAGAAATCGGAGGCTAAGTGTCAGAAATCGGAGGCTAAGTGACAGAAATCGGAGGCTAAGTGTCAGAAATCGGAAGCAAAATGACAGAAATCGGAGGCTAAATGACAGAAATCGGAGGCTAAGTGACAGAAATCGGAGGCTACGAGTCAGAAATGGGAGGCGATGAGCCAAATCGCAGGTTTGCTATGTCACCGAGCCTCCCTTTTCTTGCAAATCGGGAAGGCTCGGTTACATATCAGTTATTTCACCCTTATTTTGATGACTTGGCTTATGCCTTGAGGCACATCTTTTACTATCAATTCATGTGTAAATTACACCACAGCACCAGATGTTAAACCCTCAACCAGTTTGGTAGCCGTTAAAGTAGAGCGTATCAATTCGAACTTTGCATTGTCGTACGAAATCTTCCATTCATGAAAATGTCTTGCATCAGGCCCTCCAGGAGCGGTGAGTATTACTTCTCCGTTAGCGTCCCGCTACGTCCAGTTGAACAAGGCGTCCCGCCTTTAAACTAATAAAAAAAGTCCAGAGGACTTGTTATCTATGACGTAGCGAGAAGCAACGCCAAACTATGGGAGTTTTTTTTTACTTCTCTGTAAAACTCTTTTTGCTTTGTTTACTCGGTGTTGAAAAATAAAAAGGCGTACCTTTGTAAAAAATAAAATGAATGAAACAAAGGTTTTACTTTGACACATCCGTTTTTGGTGGTGTGTTTGACAGCGAATTTGATGAGGCAACCCTTCAACTTTTTGAACGTGTAAAATCGGGAAAGTTAATTTGTGTTTATTCTGATTTGACCGAAACAGAATTAGTAAATGCTCCGGAAAAAATAAGGAAATATTTTAAGAATCTGCCAAAAGAAAGTTTAGAACGGGTTGTTGTAACTGATGAAATATTAGAACTTGCCACTAAATATATTCATGAAAAAGTGGTTGGTCAAACAAGCTTTGATGACTGCATTCATATTGCAGCGGCAACCATAAATAAAGCAGACATTTTGGTAAGCTGGAACTTCAAACATATAGTAAACGTATACAGAATACGAGGTTTTAATTCTATTAACATACGCTCCAATTATTTATCATTAGAAATTCGTTCACCAAAAGAAATTTTAGAATATGAAGACTAAACAAATAAAAAAAGAAAAAGAGTTTGACACCGTTAAAACTTTCAGAGCCATAAAGGAAAAAATAGCTTTAGAAATGTCAATCATGACTTTTGAACAAATAAAAGCTTTCTTAAAAGAAAACAGTAAAAAGTTGCAAACAAAATAATTTCCCCCGTTGAATGTAGCGAGACGCAACGCCAAACTAAGGGAGTTTTTTTATTTGTATACTTAAAGATTACAAAGAGTGATGCGCTTACTAACTGCACCTGATTGAAGTGGAAATCCTTTTTCTTTGACCTTTTCGGGCAAAGAAAAAGATTGGAACGGAAAGCAGGACGAAAGGAAACGAAGCGTGATGAACTGCCTGCCCTAAAAACTAACAACTAGCCACTAATAACCAAAATAAATTACCTTTGCCACTCAATAAAAAAACAAAGGAACATGCTCTTACTTTCTCCTCAAAAATTTACTGATTACGAACTAATAGATGTGGGTGGCTTCGAAAAGTTGGAACGTTTTGGGCAATACATCACCATCAGACCGGAGCCTCAAGCTGTTTGGGATAAAACCCTCAGCCATGCTGAATGGGAAAAGCGCGCACACGTAAAATTTATATCCAAATCAAGCTCTTCGGGCGAATGGAAAAAGCTAAAAGCAATGCCCGAAAGATGGACGATGTCGTATCAAGTAAGAAGCACAAAGATGGATGAAACACAACCAATAAGTTTCAAACTATCGTTGACTTCATTTAAACACGTTGGTATATTTCCCGAACAATCGAGCAATTGGGATTATATTTTCGAGTCGGTGAAAATGATGAAAACACCCACACCTCGTGTGCTCAATCTATTTGCCTACACTGGTGGTGCTTCGTTGGCAGCAAAAGCTGCTGGTGCCGATGTAACCCATGTAGATTCGATTAAACAAGTGGTGAGCTGGAGCAAAGAAAACATGGAATTGAGTAATTTATCGAACATAAGATGGGTGGTGGAAGATGCACTGAAGTTTGTGAAGCGCGAAGAAAAAAGAGGAAATAAATACAATGGAATTATCCTCGACCCACCTGCTTTTGGTCATGGACCGAATGGCGAAAAGTGGAAGCTAGAAGATAATATCAACGAGATGATAAAAGGTGTGTTGAACCTATTAGACGATACTGAACATTTCCTGATTTTGAATGCTTATTCCTTGGGTTTTTCATCACTTATTATCGAGAATTTATTGAAAGATAAAGCCAAACAAAACTTGTCGACAGGCGAACTTTTCTTACAATCGACCGAAGGGCCAAAGCTTCCATTGGGAGTGTTTGGAAGATGGAGAAATTTCTAGAAAACTAGAGTTTGCTTTTTTACGTAAATTTTCAATTAAAATCTTTTATGTTGAGGCGATAATCAGGAGCAAGGGTTTTCACTCTTTTCCATGCATTATTGGCATGTATTGTGTCGTGTGCTAGGTAATAATTGCCACCCAAATTATACCAAGCATCCACATTTCGCGGATTGAGTTGAGTCGATTTCAAATATGCTTTTATTGCTTCCGTAGTATTGCCTTTATCAGCCCATCCGTTTCCTTGTTTCAACAAATAATTGCTGATAAACGCTGTTGCTTTTATTGCTTCTTGGTCGGTGGTATCAAGCTGATAAGCCTTCAGCCAACAATCGGCCGCCTGAGCATACTCGCCCAAACCAAATTGTGCCGAACCTAAGTTCATGTAACAAAATGCATCGGAAGGATAAATGCGCACCGCTTGTTGCCCATAATAAGCCGATTTCGAAAACAATTTATTTTTCACCTCTCCTTCTTGTTCAGCATTCGCTTGGTTTAAATAGGTTTCGGCTGCATACATATTTGTTCGCAAACTATTAGGCGAAGTAACCACATCAGCCAAATAAAGGCTGTCGTTGTTTTTCCATTCGGCATTTCTACTAATTGTTTTTATTGAATACAGCACCAGTAAAATGGTTAACGCGAAGTTGGCTGGCCATAAAAACTTTTTGGTAGCATATAGATAGAAATAAGCAAGCACCAAACAAAAAGCTAATGAAGGTTGAAACAAAAGACGTTCGGCCATAGGCGCACCAATGTTTACTACTAGATTTAACACCAAAAACGAAGTGAAACAAAAAAAGAAAATGCAAAACGAAACCAACGATTTGTTCCGAAAACCGTTGATGGCAATTACCAATAGCACTATGATGATAAACAACGACAATACAAACCAAATAGACTGAATAGCGATGTATGGTATTTGGTTGTACGAATAATCGGAGGTAAGCGGATGAGGAAATAATAATAGCAAAATGTATTTTAATATGATGTACACCTTTGTAGCAAAGGCTTCTGCTGGGGTAGCAAACAAATAAGGAGTGTTGAGAATAAGATTGGATGTGGTGATATGAAAACCAATGACCAAATATCGAATGACCATATACAATGCGAACACAACAAGTAACGGTAAACTAAAGGATAGTGATTGACGAATTGACTGATGATAAAAATAATAAAGGAAAAGTGGCAACACAGCTATAAACACCACCGAACTCTCTTTGGTGAGCAAAGCCAAGAAGAAACACAATAAGCCAATACTCAAATGAAGTAACGATTTTTTTTGTTGATGTTTTATAAAAGCCATAGCCGAGACCAAGATGAAAACAAAGGCAATTAACTCATCTCTGCTTTTTACATTCGCTATTACTTCGGTATGTATAGGGTGAGCAATAAAAAGCAGACAGGTAAAAAACGCTAAGTAGGGATGTTGTTCTTTCAATAGATACGTTCGTAAAAACCGAAACAATAAATAAATCAAAAGGAAAAAGAAAAGCAAGTTGATTGCATGGCTTATCATGGGTTTAGCGCCAAACAGTTGATACTCTATAGCGAATACAACTAATGCCATTGGTCGGTAACGTCCTCCCGACAATTCATTGCCTTTTAATCCTCCCAAGCCTTTAAAATAGTCGTTACATAAAATATCCGGAATACCTTTTATGCCTTTTTGAACAAATGTATTATTGGTTAACACAATGGCATCGTCCACCGCATATTGATTGAACAGGGTATTGATGTTTAATAAAAAAGCAATAACCAAAAGAAAGATGAGTTGATGACTTGGACTAAGAACTAGTTTTAATTTTGCCATTGATTATAAAATCACTTCTCGGTATATTGTGGGTAATTAAAAATCATCTTCATCTAACACATGATTTGGATTAAGCACCTTCACCCTATCCCATGCATCTTTAGCAGCTGAAACATTTTTCATTCGAAGATAGGTGCCCCCTAAACTATACCACGATTCCACATTGTTGGGGCTTAGCTCAACTGATTTTCTATAGCAAAACACAGCTTCCTCCAATTTGTTTTGTTCGAATAAACCATTTCCTTGTTTGTAGAAAAACGTACTTAGCGATTCAATCAATTCATTGGATGGAGTAGAAGAATGTTGAAGTTGATTGTCTTTAAGAAACAAATCAACAGATGGATAACACAATAACAAACCACAATAACCATTCACCAAGTACTTTGTCGCATCAATATTCTTTGGTTGTAACTCGAGTGAATGATTGGCAAACTCAATCGCTTTCTTGAAGTCCTCTTTTCTTTTTTCCAAATTCGATTCTGCACCTGCGCTTTTCAAATTGCTTTCCACCCAAAACAAGTTCAACCGCAAACTATTTGGCGAAGTTTGTACATCATGTGTATAAAGAGTTTCGTTGTTTTTCCATTCCGAATTACGGCAAAATGTTTTAAAAGAAAACAATGAAAGCACCAGCAGCAATATCAAGTCAGGAGCTAGTTTCATTCGCTTTCTTGCTTCGAGATAAAAGTATGCAAGCACAATACAAAAAGCCAAAGAAGCTTGAAACAATAGTCTTTCCGAAAAAGGTGTCCCAATATCAACCACCAAATTACTAGCAAGTGATATGCTTACAAAAAAATAAAGAATACTAAATGAGATGAGCGATTTTCTTTTAGACTGAAATACCGCAAAGGCAATCAATCCAACTAATACTAACAGAGAAACGAAAAAGTTTGCTGATATCAATTGCACATAAGGTATTTGATTAAATCCATAATCGCTGGATAACTGAAAAGGGAAAATCAGCATGAATAAATACTGACAAAGAATCACAATTTTTGTTGCGAAAGCTTGTGATGCGGTAGCATTCATAAACGGTGAGTTAAGAATATCTAATGCCGCTGTCTGTTGATTGCCTTGTATAATGAAATGCCTAATGGTAAGATAAACTATAAATGTACCTATCAATGGAATGGCATACCATAGGGCTTGTTTCAAGTTTTTATTGAAAAAGAAATAAATGAAAAGAGGTAACCCTATGATAAATGTTGTAGCGCTTTCGCGCGAAAGTAACGCAACAAAAAAAGCACTGATTGCTATAGTCATAGTCTTCCATGTTTTTTTATTCTCATACTTTGCAAAATAAAATAACGATAAAAGCACCATGAGAAAACAAATCAATTCGTCCCTGCTTTTTACATTCGCTATCACTTCGGTATGTATAGGATGAACGGTAAAAAGGAGGCAAACAATAAATGCTAAATCGGGATGTTGATTTCTGAAAATGTTTTCGTGCAATAATTTATAAAGCACAAAGATTAAGATTACAAAAAGCAAAACATTGAAGGAATGACTTACCAAAGGATTGTTACCACAAAACTGATGTTCTATAGCATAAGTAATTTGTGCCACCGGGCGGTATCTCTTTTCCGACAAGGCTGGCCCACTGCCACTATAACCACTGAAAAGGTGATTTGTAAGAATATCGGGTATGCCAGCAATTCCCTTTTCAACATATTTGTTTTGGGTCATCACAATCACATCATCCACCGCATAGTCATTCCACAATGTGTTTAAGTTAAGCCCAAACACAAGCAGTATCAAACATATTATCTGATGTTTTGTTTTTTGAGGGATGAAGTGGATGGTCATATCAATTGCAAAAATAGCAGAGTATTCAAAAACTAATTATGACTAAAGTCTTCTTTTGCAATTCGAAAATTAGGATCAAGCGTTTTCACTTTGTCCCAAGCTTTATTCGAATTCACACTGTCGTTTTTCGTATAATAACTACCGCCTAGGCCATACCATGCTTGAATATTATTTGAATTGAGTTCGGTGGCTTTCAAGTAATTTTTAATCGCGTCATCCGTATTGTTTTTATCAATAAACGCGTTCCCGTTTTTATAAAAAACAGTACTCAAATCCACTAACCATTTTTTGGTTTCTTTATTGTTTGGTTCCAATTCACTTGCTTTTAACCAAAGTTCAGAAGCCTTTAGATAATTCTGCTGATTAAAATAAGCAAACCCCAACCGTTGATAGATGTAAGCAAATTTGTTATGTATTGCCAGTGATTTCTCACCATAAACAACAGCTTTGTTTAGGTATTCTTTTCTCAACTCGTCATTCGGTTCGTTGTTTGATTTTAGGATATATTGCTCGCATGCATATAAATTTAAACGAGAACAATCGGGTGAACTAGTAACATCTTCAAGTATCAATGATTCATTGCTTTTCCAATCCATGTTTCTTTTTATTGTTTTTATCGAAAAGAAAACAATCAATAAACCAAAAATTCCGTATGAAAGGATTCTCGATTTTTTGGGTGGCTCCACAATAAATGCTGCGATAGCAATGCAAAAAGCAAGAGAAGGCTCAAAAAGCATTCGTTCTGCTAACGGGGCTCCTAGGTCGATTATAAAATTGGTTCCTACTGACAAGGTGATAAAAAAATATAGAATACAAAATGATAATAATGACCTCGATTTGAATGTAATGAATGAATAAACAACTAAACTGGTGCATATCAAAAAAGAAAAAATGAATGGAATGGAAACTAAGCCAATATAAGGAATTTGATTGAATCCATAATCAGATGATAATGGATACGGCAAAAACAAGAGAGCTATGTATTTCCAAAGAACGAATACTTTGGTTGCAAATGCCTCTGATGGTATGGCATAGATGTAAGGGGAATTAGCAACATCGTCTATTGGATACGAATTAAAGCCAACCATATTGTGTCGCAAACCGAGATAAATGAACAATACTACTGCAAAAAATATCGTTTGAATAAGCGATTGCTTAATGGTTTGTCGGTAAAAGAAATAAAATATAAGTGGGATAATGGCTATAAATGTAACAGCTGTTTCTTTTGTTAATAGTGCAAGAAAAAAGCAAATATGGCTCAATACAAGCCACCATTTATGTTTTGATAACGTATGATTAAGCAAGGAAATGACGGAACTAATAAGAAAAATAAAGGTCAAGAGCTCATCTCTGCTTTTCACATTGGCAATTACTTCGGTGTGAATTGGGTGTACAACAAATAGAAGACAAGCAATAAAGGCTAAAAGTTCATGCTTACTTCGCAGAAGGTAAAATTTCAAAAGCCGATAAAGCAAGATGACTAAAAGAACAAATAAGATGAGGTTGATGAAGTGGCTAATTAACGGATTAGCACCAAATACTTGATGCTCGATGGCGAATACAATAAGAGAAAATGGTCGGTATCGTGGATTTGATAAAACATTCTCTTGGGTGGAATAACCATATACATAATCCGTACTAAATAATTCGGGAATACCACTAATTCCTTTTTCAACCAACCGATTTTGCGTCATCACAACACAATCGTCTAACACATATCCATTAAATAACGTATTAATGTCTAACCCTACCGCAAATAAGATTAAAAGAAGAAGTTGATGTTTCGGTACAAACTTGTAGGAAGCCGATTTCATGAATAATTCCTATTAATGTTTAAATAAAACTCAATTGTACTTGGCAAATAAAACGAACTAATTAAATGCAAAGATTGAATAAAAACCTGAAAACAAAAAGGAAAACAATAAATAAAATACGATTCAGAGGAAAAGTAGGGCGTCCCAGTATTTCTTCTAAAACCTTTTAATCGTTTTTAAAGTCATCTATTTTGAGAATGTGGTTTGGTGATAGTTTCACAACATTATGCCATGCTTCATTTCCATGTAAGCTATCGTTTAGCAGAAAGTAATGACCTCCTAAATTATACCAAGCTTCCGTATTCGCAGGGTTCAACTCAATCGATTTTCGATAACAAATAATAGCATCCTCCATTTTGTTTTTATCCGAAAATCCGTTTCCTAGTCTATAAAGTTCGTTGCTAAAAACCTCAGCCGATTTTGACGCATCTTCCTTTTTTGTTAATACTTCACAGCCTTTTAACCAAAGCTCTGAAGCCCTCTCATAATTGTTCAAATTATAGTAAACGTAGCCTAAGTTGGTGTAAACATCCACTACATCGGGGCAAATTTTAAGCATTTGTTCTCCGTACAAAGCACCCTCTTTTAAATATTCATTTTTCTTCTCTTGATTTTTTTCCTGGTTTGATTTAGATAAAAAAATGTTCATTGCAAACTGATTTATTCTTACACTATTGGGAGCAGTCTTTACATCTGTTAATACTAGTGTCTCGTAATTCTTCCAATCTATATTTCTGTAAATTGTTTTCAGAGAAAACAATAAAATTACTGCAATTAAAATAAAATTTGAGACCACTGGATAGCGTTTCAGATTCATACAATAAAAAGAGCTAACAAGAATGCAATATGCTAATGATGGCTGAAATAATAAGCGTTCGGAAAGAGGAGTTCCTATATCAATCACAAAATTACTTACTAGCGAAATGGTGATAAAGAAATAAAGTATGCTGAATGAGAAAATTGATTTCTTTTTGAATCGAAGAATTATAAGGCCTATTAAACCAAGTACTAGCAAAATTGAAAACACAAATTCAAAGGAAAGGAATTCAACATATGGGATTTGATTATATCCATATTCGAATGACAAAGAATAGGGGAAAATAAGTAACCACATGTACTTCACGAGAAGGAAAATTTTAGTAGCAAATGCCTGGTATGGGCTTGCGTTCAAAAACGGTGAGTTGGTTATATCATTGGTGATATGGGAATTATTATCTACTATTGAAAAACGAATCAGTAAATAAACAATAAGAATGGCAATCATTGGCATGATGTATTGAAATGCCTTTTTTAGATTTTGATTATAAAAGAAGTAGAGTATGATGGGTACTACTCCTATCAAGGTAATTGAACTTTCTCGAGTGAGTAATGCAAAGAAAAAACAAAGCAGGGCAATAACAAGTTGTGACAACTTTCGATTATTGAAATGTCGAATAAAGAATATCAAAGCAAACAACACCAATATAAATGTAATCAGTTCATCACGACTCTTGACATTCGCTATAACTTCTGTATGTATTGGATGTACAACAAATACTAAGCAAGTGACAAAAGCCAAAAGTTTGTGTTGTTCGCGAAATACATAACGATGAAGCAAAACAAAAAGAAGCGCCACAACAACAGCATAAAGAAGCACATTGATGAGATGACTAATGATTGGATTCGCACCAAAAAACTGATACTCGATAGCGAATGCGATTAGTGCAATTGGACGATAACGACCACCCGGAAATTCAAGATTTTCAAGCTTCTCGTATCCCTTGAAATAGCTTTTACTTAATAATTCGGGTATGCCTTGTAAGCCTTTTTTGACAAATTTATTCTCGGTTAATACAATTACATCATCAAGAACATATTCATGAAAAAGCGTGTTCGCATTGATAGCAATAGCAAGAAATACAAGAATTAATAACTGATGTTTGAATTTGAGTTGAAACCGTTCAGTATTCATTCGAGGTAAATAGTTTGAAAACTATGTCAGTTTATAGTAAAATGAATATACACTTTACAAATTATTCTCTTTTGAAATCCTGAACAATTCTCTTCAAGCCATCCAAATCGCGAAGGCGAATTTCCCTCTTTTTGCGTGAAATTAGTTTTTCATCTTCAAAATCATTTAATTGTCGTGAAACCTGTTCAGGGGTGGTACCTGCTGTATCTGCAATTTCTTGTCTGCTCAATTCGATATTCAGTGTTTTTGTAACCGCATTGATTCCGAATACTTCATGGAGATAAATAAAAGCTTCTGCTACTTTTTCTCGAATGTTCATTTGAGATTGATATTTTACACGCAATTCGGTTCTTCTTAACTCCAAGGCATAAAAAAGGATTAAGTGATAAGCAAAATTTGGACTATTGTAGCAAGTCTCTTGAAAAACGCTTGTTTCCACGAAACAAATACTAGTATCCATCAAAGCGATTGCATTGAAATAGTATTTATCGTTACCTACCGCTTTGTGCCCCAAAATATTTCCATCTGACAGAAGGCGTACTACCTGTTCTTTTTGTTTTAAATTTGGTGTAACTACCTTCGCGCCTCCTTTCTGTATGAAATGGATGCCAAACATGGGGTTACCCTTCCTGAAAATAAACTCTCCTTTTTTATGAAAATTCTGTTCTTTGGTACTTGAAACTTTAGCTAATGCATCACCAGTACAATATTTTTTAACAAAACAATTTACACTTGTGCAGTTAATACATTCTATTTCTTCAATCATGAATTTGTTTTCTATTTGTATTTTGGTAAAATGTTGAATTACTAACTATATTACAATACCAATTCCTTATGTATTTTATGTTTTCGGTTAATAGGATAATGGATTATGTGTTCGTCCATGACATACTAAAACACATGTACCATGGTCAAGACCTGTGTCTGTATATCTAATTACTCCACCAACAGGTAAAACGTATGTAGTGTTAAAATTAATAAGATTGGTATTATTTGTAGCCGTTCCCTGTGTTCCACTTATTCCATGAGGATCGTGACAAGTGTTACATGATGCCCCTATGCCCAAATGTCTGCTGTGTTCGGTAAAAGAAACGTCTCCAGTGATTGAGGCTGGATTGTGGCAACTGTAACATAAATCAAAATCTGTTGCACTGTAACTTGTTCCATCCGTAGTTTTGTAATTTAACTTTAATATATGAGGATAAATTGATCCATGAGGTCCATTTGGTGCTCCAGCCCCGCTACTAGAATGACAAGAGGTGCAATATATTTTACTTGTTACCGTTAATGGTGTTATTAAACTTGGGACATTGGTATTCACACCTTGACCAACAACAGGGTGAAAAGATGGATTTGTTAGTGCAAATTCTAATGATACATCATTCTGAGCAATGACCCTAGGTGTGGGTGCTGCAACAACTGCAGAACTAGAGTGGCAACGATAACAAATTTCATACTCGTTAGTTGCCGTACTCACAGCCACTCCACTTTGATTTACTCCTCTAACACCTAAAAGAGGACCACTAACTGCTGGTGCAGTAGCCGCTTGAGCTTTGGCCATATGAGGATTATGACAGTCTGAACATTCCACATGTGTTGTGGCAGGGATAGCAGCTTCTGTTGGGTCATGAACTGCTGTGTAACCATAAACGTTGTGTCGATATGTTTTTGCAAAATCTGCCTGAATATTTTTAGAAGCAGCATTTCCATTATGACAATCCAAACAATTGCTTTCTTCCGTTTGATATTTTAGCAGTCTTGTTGCCGAACCAGCATTGTGTGAGTTATGACAATTTTCACATGCATTTTGAGCAACTGTAGTCCAAGTAGTATAAGGCCAAGGATTGGGCGCAACAGCATTCCAAACATGTGTTGAGGTATTGTGGCTGCTGGTTGTCCAATTGGTTACATTATGACAAGCAACACAAAGGCTTGAGTTTTGGGAGGTAATTCTTAGGAAATCAGTGTAGTTGTTAACATGCGGATCGTGGCACGAAGTACATTCTAGTTGATTATTTACCATTTTTATTTGGGACGGTACCGTTCCAGGATTCCTTAACTGCGGATTTAAGGTTGCTAAGGCAACATCATAAGCAAACGATATTGGATGGTCGTTTGAAAGATTGGTAGTAAGATTACTTGGTCCAACGGGCATATTCACAGTACTCGCAAAGCTAATTAATGTTCCTCGGCTTAATACTTCTCCTAATGCGATGGTTCCATCGTGACAAGATAAACACATCATTGAAGAACCATTTGGCTGACCCGGCAGTGCTTTTAGCGTTGAGCTTCCATATAGTGTATAGCTTGTTCCTGGGTCATTTCTATTCCACAATGGTTTTAATGGATTTGTATTATGCGCAGTATGGCAAAATATACAAACCTCTGTTTCTGATGTAGCCTTAACCGTGCCTGGCCCATTCATTGATAGATTGTGTTTTGTTGTCACTATTGACTGTGAACTGGCCATTCCGGTAATACCGAAAATTAAGATTAATTTAAATAGTAGTTTCATTTTGCACCTCCTGTTATTAATTGAAATACTTGTATTCTGGAATTGTAACTATCTGCTACAATTATTTTATCATTTTCATCTATGTATAATCCTGAAGGCATCCAAAACTGACCTTCACCTTGACCTTGCGAACCAAACCGATATAAAAAGTTGCCGTAGATGTCAAAAACTTGTATTACTTGCGATAGTGCATCTGCTAGATAGATATTTCCATACGAATCGGTAGCTATCCCTTTTGGGCTTGCCAAATATCCTGTAGCGTCACCGTTTGAACCAAAAACGGAAATGACTTCTCCTTCTTTGTTGAATACTTGTACTCTAAAATTCATTGCATCTACAACATAAGCTTTACCTGCTTTATCAATCCAAATATGAGTCGGGAAATTGAACTCTCCTTTCTCTCTTCCTCTTTTTCCTATGTATCTCAGCACTTTTCCTTTTTCGTTCAATACCACAATACGGTGTTCTCCCGTTTCAATAGCCCAAATTTCTTTGGTTACTGACGAATATGCAATACCTGTGAGTTTTGAAATTTTTAATGAGTCGTTCAGAATTTTACACTCTTTTTTGTCGGGGTTCACAACAAACAGTTTATTTGAATACGAATCGGTAAATAGAATTTCGTTTTCGCGAAACTTACAAATACCTACAAGGGAAGCAAATAGCTCACTCTTCTTTTCAAGGAAACGAGGTACTGAACTGAGATTATTAACCACCTGAAAAATGTTGTGGCTTTCTTGATCCAAAATCCAATAAGTGTTCGGAGCTGTTTCAATCATCGATACAGGGCGTACCAAATCTTGTTTCTTTTTCCCGATAACGAAATCTTTGATTTTTTCTTTAACTTCTTTCTTTTGATTTTTGCTTTCGGGAGAAGGCCATTGACTTAGCCATTTTACTTCGGCTTTTTCAATCTTGGGCACAGATTCATCGGGTACTACTTGCTGTGAAACACAGGGTGTGCTTATCAACAAAACAACTACCAGTGAAATATAAAACAAGTTAAAACGATATCTTGAAAAAGCGAACATGCATTTGCAAATTTTAAAAAACAAAGTTAATGATTAAATCCAATTTCTAAATAGGATATAAATCATAATTGATTAAATTATTTTATCAATAATTTGTTGTAAGAAAAGTGACAAATGGTAAAATAGAAAAGCGTTATACCTACATTAATGCTGTAAGTATAACGAATTGTGCTTTTCTATTTTCTTTTTCTAATTATCTGCCTTATTAAATTCTCTTTTACTAACTATATTGATTTGTAATTTTTAACGGCATCAACAAAAGCTTTGGCATTTTCTACTGGTATGTTTAGCAAGATACCGTGCCCTAAATTGGCTATGTATCTGTCTTTACCAAATGCATCAATCATTTCTTTAACTTCTTTCTGAATTTGCGAAACAGGAAGTAATAATTTACATGGATCGAAATTGCCTTGTAGTGTTTTTTTGTTTTGTGTAAGTTCTCGTGCTAATTTTGGAGTAATGCACCAATCGATTCCAATTGCCGAAGCGGAAGATTTGCTTAGCTCTTGCAAGGCATACCAACTTCCTTTCGGGAAAAGTATAACAGGTACTCTAGCGCTTAAGCTATCGGAAATTTTATTGAGATATGGTAATGAGAACTCATTAAAATCATTAGGTCCTAATAGACCACTCCAGCTATCGAACACTTGAATAGCATCAGCTCCAGCATTCACTTGTTCGTGAAGATAAGCGATGGTAACATCCGTAATTTTATTCAAAAGTTGATGTGCCAATTTGGGTTGAGAAAAGCAAAACTGTTTAGCTACATCAAAGTTTTTGCTTCCTTTACCTTCAACCAAATAACAAAGTATGGTGAAAGGAGCTCCAGCAAATCCGATTAATGGTACACGGTTATTCAATTCTTTTTTGATAAGTTTTATTGCCTTTGAAACATAGTCTAATGAAGCTACTGCATCATCACCCATGATTAGGTTATCAACATCCTTTTGAGTGGTAATTGTTCGTGGTAAAATAGGTCCTCTGTGTTCTATTAATTGCACCTCAACGCCCATGGCCTGAGGAATTACTAGTATGTCGGAAAATAAAATGGCAGCATCAACACCTACAATATCTACTGGTTGAATGGTGATTTCGCAAGCCAATTCGGGGTTTTGAACACGAGTAAAGAAATCGTACTTGTTTCTAAGTTCGATGTATTCGGGTAAATACCTACCTGCTTGTCGCATCATCCACACAGGTGGACGATCAACCGTTTCGCCTTTTAATGCTTTGATAAAAAGATGTTCTTTGGTCATAAATTTGGTTTTGTTTTTTGTTGGTAAAGATTTTGGTTTATTTAATAAATGAATTTTTCGAAACTACTACTTTTTTGAATGTAAGGAGGAGTATATTTGAAATTATTCGGTCATGAAACTTTTCAATTCCAAAGCGATTTTGTCTCCTCCATTAGCCAACAGTTTTTCGGCAGCTAATTTTCCTGCGGTTTCATAATCATTGATGTCGAATTCCATTTCAATTTCAACTTTTCTTACTCCATCTAATGAAAGGATGTTGCCTTTGAAATGTATCTTATCATTCGCTATGGTTGCTAAGGCTGCAATAGGAATAGAGCATCCACCTTTTAGGTTTCGCAAAAACGAACGTTCGATACCAACACAAATGGCGGTGTGGTGATGATTAAGTGTTTTGCAAATGGTGTCTGTTTCGGGGTCGTCTTCGCGGCATACCACAGCCAAGGCTCCTTGTGCAGGCGCAGGTAACATCCAATCTAATACCAACCTATTGGGTACATCTAAACCAATGCGGTCGATGCCTGCCGATGCAAAAAGAGCTGCATTCCAGGCGGTGGTAGTTTTTAATTTATCCAATCGTGTGTTGATGTTTCCTCGTATCGAATCGATATTATGTTTTGGATATCTATTTAGCCATTGAGCTTTTCTGCGCAGGCTACTGGTGGCAATAGTAATACCTGCATCGTCAGTAACATTAAATGATGGGTTTTGATACACCAAAGCATCTTTAACATTGGCACGCATAGGTATAGCGGCAATTTTCAAATTCTTTGGCAATTGAGTTGGAACATCTTTTAACGAATGTACGGCAATGTCGATTTTGTTTGTCAGCAAAGCGATGTCAAGCGTTTTGGTGAATATACCTTGTACACCCATTTCGTACAATGGCGAAGTGAGGTTGATGTCGCCTTCGCTTTTTACTAAGGTCAACTCGGTTTTTATTCCTTGTTCGTTCAACAAGTTTTCGATAAACTTAGCTTGCCATAAAGCTAAGCTACTGTCGCGAGAGCCTATTCTAATTAGCCGATGCATAGCGCATAAATTTATCAACTACCATTTCAGGATTCATAATAATGGTGGAGTTTTGTTTTAAATCGAGAACAAATGCTGCTACTGTTTTTTTCACCATGTCGTTTTTCTTAGTTTCGTCAAGGCGTGCTAAGTGTGGGCACGAATTGCTAGCTTCAATCAACATGTTTTTTAGTGTTACTATCTGGTGTCTTTGCTCGTAAAACTTGTTCCAATCGATAAATGATGCAATATGAGTATTGATGATGCCACTTGCTATTGGCAAATAGGTTTTTCTGTTCTCCAACGATTTATCTAAGATAGCTGAAATAGAATCGATGTCGAGAATTTCTACCTCGGTATTGTATTTACATACCGGATGAACGGTTTGAGGGATAGATAAATCGAGAATGAGTTTTGTTTTCGAATCTTTTAAGTTTTCGGGTGTAATGATATATTTATCAGAAGTGGTACTTAATATAATCACTTCGAAATCTTTGATATTGTCGTTCACATCTTCGAAAGGCAATAAGCTAAATCCATTTGTGGTAGCAATGTCTAATGCGGTAGCAAAAGTGCGGTTAGAAATAGTTAAATCGAAATGAGGTAAGTAATGCTTAATGTTTTTGGCAATGTTGTTTCCAAATTTGCCAGTACCTACTAATAAGCATTTAGTTGGTTTTTCAACTGTTTTTTCTTTCAATATTTCGATGGCAGCGTAAGAAGCCGACACGGTGCCTTTACTTAAATCAGTTTTGGTTTTTATCTCTTTAGATGCTTGTATACAAACATTTGCCATACGTTCGAATACAGGGCCAAGCAAACCGTTTTCTTTCGAAAACTTACATGCGTTTTTAAATTGTCCTAATATTTCATAGTCGCCAAGTATTTGCGAATCGAGGCCTGAAGCTACATGAAAGATGTGCGATAATGCTTCTTCTGAGGTTTTTACAAATTTGTATTCGTCCAAAAGTTCTTTTGATTGATTACAAACTTTGGTAATGATGTATTCAGCATGTGCTACCTCGCCTGCGCCATATATTTCGGTGCGGTTGCAAGTGCTCAATACCACAAAATCGTTGAAATTGTGAGTACGTGCTAAATCATAACATTCTTTTTGTTTTTCTGCGGAAATTGAAAATGCACTTCTAGTAGCTATGTTTGCATTTTTAAAAGTGATACCGATTACAAAGGAGTTTTTCATAATTTTTTTTGTTAATAACCTGTTAATAGTTTTTTTGCTCTACAAAAGTCAGCACTTTAGGTCAGTGGCATTATGACAAGAATCAGTATTCAAGTTGATTTTGATGTGGAAAAAAACTGCGAAAAAGCAGGTATAATGGGATAATAAGAGGATATATGCTCCGAAAGGCTTGTTAAATAAGGGTTCTACCAAACGTGCTCGATTGTCATGCTAATGTCATGGGAATTTGCGGGGAGATTATCTTTTGGTTTAAAGTCGGAAAGTTAAAAGTTAAAAGTTGCCACAAAGACACGAAGGCACAAAGAAGAAATTCTATCCCGAAGCTTCGGGACTAAAATTCTCCAAGACTACGATTCTAAAATTCCCTAATCCTACATTCCATTTTTTAGATGTCTTTTACCGTTTTGCCGTTCTTTATCATTGTTAAGTACCGAGCGAGAAGCACAAACAACAGAATGTGGCACAAACTCAAGAGAATGTGACACAAACTCAAGAGAGTGCGGCACAAACTCAAGAGAATGTGACACAAACTCAAGAGAGTGTGACACAAACTCAAGAGAGTGTGACACAAACTCAAGAGAGTGCGGCACAAACTCAAGAGAGTGTGACACAAACTCAAGTGAATGTGACACAAACTCAAGAGAGTGTGCCACATGACTGAGAAACTGCAACGGTAAGACAGAAAGATGAGGACACGACTAGTTAAAGCACTGTATTATAGGTATCAATAATGTTTGAAGTGCGGGTATAAACGTGTTTTAGTCGGATAGAAAAAGCATCAACCAAGGAAGATAACAACCTTTCTCTGCATATGGGGTGGTGTTTTTTATTGTATATTTGGGGAATGAAAAAAGTGGAGTATATAATGAGTCGTTCGTTTGCAGGTGAAAAAACACCAGCAAAGGCATCGTTTCTGCTTACTTTAAAGGAAGACCAGCAAGGGCGGAAAAAACAGGATTTAGGATTTAGGATTTGAAGATTTAGGATATGCGAGCCTTTGCGTCTTCGTGCCTTTGTGGCAAATATTAACTAATAAGAATGAAAAAAATAAAACAAGCAATTCTGTTTTTGGTTTTAATTCAAACCCATTCGTTCGCGCAAGTAAACCTTGTACCAAATTATTCATTTGAAGACACGATACATTGTCCCATCGGACCTGGATATTTAAATTACGCAAGAAGTTGGACACAAATTGGAACCTCCGATTATTATAATATTTGTGCGAATGGACCAGTTGGAGTACCAAGCAATGGTGCAGGTTATCAATATGCCAGAACAGGAAATGCGTATGCTGGTTTTTATACATGGGGTGCAGGTATTGACATTAGAGAATGTATATACGCAAAATTAGATTCAACATTAACGCCTCTCCACAAGTATTGTGTTGAATTTTATGTTAGCTTAGGTGATATTGGAAATGTTGCATGCAATAACATTGGTGTGTTTTTTTCTGATACTGCAATTACCCCTACAAGTGTGAATGATTTATTTTTATTATTACCCCAAGTATCAAACAATCCTATCACCAATCCATTAACAGATAAAATAGGATGGACAAAAGTGTCAGGCAATTTTATAGCGGCTGGAGGAGAGAACTATATCACTATAGGTAATTTTATTAACAACGCAAACAGTGATACTACCTTGGTAAACACGGGAGGTTTGTATGCTCCTTACTATTATATAGATGATGTAAGTGTAATAGATTGTACGTATGATGGGGTGGAAGAACTATCCGAAGCAACAATAAACATAATCCCCAACCCAGCCACCAATCAATTCACAATTGAGAATTCACAATTAAGAATGAATTCCATACATATTTATAATGTGCTAGGGGAAGAAGTTCAAAGTTTAAAGTTAGAAAGTTCAAAGTTAGCTGTGGATATAAGCAGCTTAGCTAATGGGGTATATTTTGTAGAAGTAGAAACGGAGAAAGGAATAGTGCGTAAGAGATTGGTGAAAGAGAAGTAGGATTTAGGATTTGAAGATTTAGGATTTGCGAGCCTTTGTGGTTTTTAACTCTGCGTTCTCTGCGATAAATAAGAAACAAAAAAAATGTTTCATTCTACAAAAGGTTATGTAAGTTTGCAAAATGAGTAGAACAACTTATTTTGTAGATGTTATTATTCCGCTTTCTGTACCCAATCTTTATACCTATCGGGTTCCGCACGAACTAAATGCTGATGTGGCAATTGGCAAACGAGTGGTGGTTCAGTTTGGCAAAGGAAAACTATACACTGCCATTGTGCGTTCTATTCACGAAAAACCTCCGAAACTTTACGAAGCCAAATACTTGGATTCGATACTTGACGAACAACCCATTGTGAATACCCTACAACTGGAACATTGGGACTGGATGAGCCACTATTACATGTGTACCATAGGCGAGGTGATGGTGGCTGCTTTGCCAAGCGGTTTGCGCCTTGCCAGCGAAAGCAAAATAGTGTTGAACCCTCGGTTCGATATTACGAACAGAGCCAGCGAGATGAGTGATACAGAGCACCTCATCCTTGATGCATTGGAACTTAGAAATGTATTGACCTTAAACGAGGTTGCCGATATTATTGAGAAAAAAACGGTTTATCCCATCATCAAATCGTTGATTGACAAGGGTGCCATCTTGATAGAAGAGGAATTGAAAGAAAAATTCAAACCCAAGATGGCTTCGTTTGTTCGCATCGTGGCCGAAACCGATAACGAAGACCAACTAAAACTTTTATTTGACAAGTTAGAAAAACGAGGAACCAAGCAGTTGGAAGTGTTGGTAGCCTACATCAGCCTTTCGAAAAGATATTCGAAAGCACGCGAAGAGGTAAGAAAAGCAGATATACTAAAGGTGGTGAGTGGAGGAAATGCTGCGCTAGAGGCCTTGGTGAAAAAAAATGTTTTTGAGATTTATGAACGAGAAGTAGGTCGCTTGGCTTCGTTCGAAAACGAAAACAAAGTATCGAACCTCAACGAACCACAACAAGAGGTATTCGATAAAATACAGTCGCAGTTTGGTTTGGTAAGCCACCAAAAGGATGATAACGATAAAAAGCAAAACGTACTAAAAGATGTGGTGTTGCTACATGGTGTTACTTCATCGGGCAAAACCGAGATATATGTAAAACTTATCGAACAGGTGATAGCACAAGGCAAACAAGTGTTGTACCTATTGCCCGAAATAGCATTGACCACCCAAATCATCAATCGACTAAGGAAGTATTTTGGCGATACCGTAGGGGTTTATCATAGCAAGTTCAACGAAAGCGAACGAGTGGAAGTGTGGAACAAAGTGTTGAGCAATGCGCCTTCCGCTTCCAATCATTTTAAACTTATCATCGGTGCCCGTTCGGCTTTGTTTCTTCCGTTTAGCAATTTAGGATTGGTGATAGTGGATGAGGAGCACGATACTTCCTATAAACAATACGACCCCGCACCGCGCTACAATGCACGCGATGGAGCCATTTACTTAGCGCATTTGCACAAAGCTAAAACATTGCTAGGCTCAGCCACACCTAGCCTCGAGAGTTATTACAATGCCGAGGAAGGCAAGTATGGGTTTGTGTCCATCATGCAACGATTTGGAGGAATACAAATGCCCGAAATATTGATTTCGGATGTGAAAGAAGCCCAGAAAAGGAAACAAATGAAGTCGCACTTTTCGCCACTTCTTCTCGACACCATCACCTTGGCATTGGAAAAAAAAGAACAGGTGATCTTGTTTCAAAATCGAAGAGGTTTTGCACCACAGCTCGAGTGTAATATATGTGCTTGGGTGCCGCAGTGTGTCAATTGTGATGTAAGCCTTACCTATCATAAAGCCACCAACCAACTGCGATGTCATTATTGTGGATATGCTATTAAACCACCCAACAAATGTGGGGCCTGTGGCGATACCGATTTGCGAATGAAAGGATTTGGCACCGAAAAGGTGGAAGAAGAATTGCAATTGTTTTATCCAAAGGCTCGCATAGCGCGTATGGATTTGGATACCACCCGAAGCAAGTTTGCTCATCAACACATCATTCAAGATTTCGAAGAACGAAACATCGACATATTGGTAGGCACACAAATGGTGACTAAGGGTTTGGATTTCGATAATGTGAGCATGGTGGGTATTTTAAATGCAGATAGTATGCTCAATTTCCCCGACTTCAGGTCGTTCGAACGAAGCTTTCAATTGATGTCGCAGGTGGCAGGCCGAGCAGGAAGAAAGAATAAAAGAGGAACAGTGATTATTCAAACACATAATCCGGCACATAGCATCATCAAGGAGGTGATGGAAAACGATTACCTGAGTATGTATACCAATCAATTGCTCGACCGCAAGAATTTTAATTACCCTCCTTATTACCGATTGATAGAACTAACCGTCATCCATCGCGACTTGGATTTGGTGAACGATGCTGCCAAATACCTAGCCGATAGACTCAAGAAACAATTTGGCAAACGTGTGTTAGGGCCAGAGTTTCCAATTGTTTCGCGCATTCGCAATTTGTTTCACAAAACCATATTGGTGAAGATAGAACGCGAAGCATCGGTGGTGCAAGTGAAAAAGATACTGAGCGAAGAATTGATAAAAGCGAAAGCAATGAGCGAATACAAATCAGTACGAGTGAATTTGGATGTTGACCCTATGTAATGATAATCCACACTTGATTCAATATTAATTATTAATTTTGCCATCCATCACAAAAAACAAATAGAACTATGTTAGAAGAAAAAATTAATGCAGACATTAAATCTGCCATGTTAGCAAAGGAGGCATCGAAACTAGAAGCGTTGCGTGCTATCAAATCAGCCATTATCCTTTTGAAAACTTCTGCTGAGGGATACTCGGACGAAACAGAACAAAAAGCAATGCAGAAAATGGTGAAACAACGCAAAGAAACAGCTGAGGTTTACAAAACACAGAACAGACCTGAATTAGCAGACGTGGAATTGGCTCAAGCTGCCATCATTGAAGCATATTTGCCAAAACAAATGAGCGAAGATGAAATAAGAGCAGAGGTAGCAACCATCATTGCATCGGTAGGAGCAAGTTCGGCTGCTGATATGGGTAAAGTAATGGGTGTAGCCTCAAAACAATTGGCTGGAAAGGCTGATGGAAAAACCATTTCGGGAATAGTAAAAGAACTACTAAGCAAATAGAGAAAAAAATAAGGCACCCAAACCCTCGCAACTGTTAACTATATTTATAGTTGATAAAGGGTGAGGAAAAACAAGTACCTTTGATGAAAATAAATTATAAATTAACCTTAAAAAAATAACTAAAAATGGCTTTTGAATTACCAAAACTAACTTATGCATACAATGCATTAGAGCCTCATATCGATGCTCGCACTATGGAGATACACCATACCAAACATCACCAAGCTTATATTACTAATCTGAACAACGCAATTGCTGGTTCGGAAACAGAAAAATTAAGCATTGAAGAAATTTGTAAAAACATTTCGAAATACCTAATGCCGATTCGTAACAACGGTGGTGGACATTTCAACCATTCCATGTTTTGGACCATCATGGCTCCCAATGCAGGTGGCGAACCTACAGGAGATTTAGCAACTGCTATCAACACTTCGTTCGGAACATTTGCTGAATTCAAAACACAGTTTGCTGCTGCTGCCGCTACACGTTTTGGTTCGGGATGGGCTTGGCTAATTATCAAAGATGGTAAACTTGCGGTAAGCTCTACTCCTAATCAAGATAATCCATTGATGGATGTGGCTGATGTAAAAGGAACACCTATCTTGGGAATTGATGTTTGGGAACATGCTTACTACTTGAATTACCAAAACAGAAGACCTGATTATGTGGCTGCTTTCTGGAATGTGATCAACTGGAATGAAGTATCGAAACGTTTGAAAGAAGCGAAATAAATAAAACAAACAATGAGTAAAGGGGATGGTACAAACATCCCCTTTTTTATGTTTTCGAAATGAATAAATTAGTTTTAAAACTTGCCATTGCCTTTGTGTTATTGATGTTTAGTTCGAAGACGAATGCAAACTCGTTGGATAGTGTAAGCATCAATAATATTTCTATTATCGATTCGAGCATCGTGGTTTCCGATTCGATATTGCATCAAGTGGCAAGTGCAACTAATGATACGATAACACAAACTAGTAAAGACACAAAAAAGGAGTTAAGAAAACGAAAAGCAGTAGACATCCTTTTTTCGTTTCCATTTCCGTTTGGTTTTATGGGTGCACATCGGGTGATGCTTGGCACCAAACCTTGGGTTCCTGTGGTTTACATGGTTACTTTGGGTGGTTGTTTGGGAGTGTTGCCGACCATCGATTTTTTTGTTTTGTTGTTGAGTAAAAATGTTGACCAATACGAAAACAACCCGAATATATTTATGTGGTTGAAATAAATTTCAATATTAATTAAGATTGCGAATCGTTTGAAAATAGGTTTGTTTTTTGGTTCCTTTAATCCCATCCATGTTGGCCACATGGTTATTGCCAATTATATGTTGGAATATACCGAACTAGAGCGGATATGGTTTGTGGTTTCGCCACAAAACCCATTGAAAAACAAAGCTAGTTTGCTTGACGAAAAACAGCGCTTACACATGGTAACTCTTGCCATTGGCGACAATACCAAATACAAAGCAAGTAATATTGAATTCAAACTACCACAACCATCCTATACCATTAACACCCTCGTTCACTTAAACGAAAAATACCCTCAGCATGAGTTTGTATTGATTATGGGTGCCGATAATTTAACCACGTTTCATAAGTGGAAAAACTATGAAGAGATTTTGAAAAATTATCAACTCTATGTGTATCCACGAGTGAAAACAAGTGAATCAGATTTTGACAAACATCCAAGTGTAAAGTTTGTTCCTGCACCTTTGGTAGAACTATCGTCTACAGCAATAAGAGAAGCCATTAAAGCCAAAAAAGACATGTGCTATTTTATGGCCGAAGAAGCTTGGCAGTATTTAAAATCAATGCATTTTTACAAAAAATAATATGAACTATTGTTTCTTTTCTTAATTTTGGATTCAATTTAAAATCTATCAAATGAAAAAGACTACTCCTTGGTTTACACTTTCTTTTTTAATCGTCATGTTATTCAAGTGTGGTTCTGTTTCCGCACAGGTAAAGTATTCGAAAGGTTATGTATTGATGCAAAACAATGATACCTTGAGAGGTGAAATAAAAACCAATGCCAAACGCGAATTCGACAGTTTCATAAAAGTATTTTATCGCAAAAGCGAAGGTAATGAAGTGAAAACTTTTTTGCCTCAAAAGATTAAAGGATACGCAGTAGATAGCAGTTTCTTTGTTTCAAGAAAAATAGATGGGGAGATGATGTTTGCCAAACTACTTTCTTCGGGAACGATGACGGAGAATGTATACGAAGTGCAGACCCAATATGATGCTATGAATACCACCAAGACCGCATCGGATTATTACATCGATAAGGACAATAAAGATTTCACTAAAATAAAATCGAAGAAGGCAAACAAACTAATAGACGATGCGAAAGCAAAAGGCAAAAAGGTAGAGGTTGCCGAATTGGGTTTGAAAGAATAATCCGCGTTATCGTTTCTTCAGAAAAAAGTTTTTCAACAAGCTAGCACATTCTTCGGCCAATACACCAGTTACCACTTCGGTTTTGGGATGAAGAATTCTGTTTTCACATATCAAATCAAAACCTCTTTTGTTATCGAGTGCTCCGTACACAATCTTTCCTATTTGCGACCAAGCAAGCGCTCCGGCACACATCACACAGGGTTCGAGGGTAACATAAAGCGTACACTCGGTAAGGTATTTACCACCAAGATAATTGGCAGCCGAAGTAATGGCTTGCATCTCGGCATGTGCCGTAACATCGTTTAATCGTTCGGTGAGGTTATGTGCGCGAGCAATGATTCTATTGTCGCAAACAACGATAGCCCCCACAGGTACCTCGTCCTCATCAAAAGCCTTTTGAGCTTCTTTCAGGGCTTCGCGCATAAAATGTTCGGGAGAATAAATAGTTAATTCCATGGTGCAAAGATAATGTAGATTTACTTGCTACCATTCATCATATTCTTGGTCACGAATAAAATATTTTTCACACCTTTGACGAATAATTACTTTTCCATGAAATCTCTTAATTACTTTTCGGCCCTACTGCTTGTGAGTGCAGTTGCTTCGTGCTCCTTGTTGAAGAAAACAAATAAAGACAGTGCAGCAATGCCCGTTATCAACCTCGATACGATTGAAAAAATAGCAAGTGCTACCGAACCTAAACAATACCGAGCAACGGCTACTCGCCTATCGGACATTATACATACCAAACTTGAAGTGAGTTTCGATTTTCCGAAAAGGTATATGTATGGCAAGGCAACCATTACTGCCAAACCTTACTTTTATCCAAGCTCCACTTTGGTGCTTAATGCACGAGGAATGGAAATAAAAGAAGTGGATTTGATGGTGGAAGAAACCGTGACGAATGCGGCAGTGAAACAAGATTCGAAAAAGAAAGACGAACCTACGATGGAAAAACGCATGGTGAAAAAGCCTTTGAAATATGAGTATGCAAACGATTTGCTCAACATACAACTGGACAGAGAATATAAATCGGATGAGGCCTACATGGTATTTATTGACTACGTCAGCAAGCCCAACGAAATAAAAAAAGGCGGTGGAGGTGCTGCCATTACTGACGATAAAGGCTTGTACTTTATCAACCCTGATGGTAAGGAGAAAGACAAACCTACTGAGATATGGACACAAGGAGAAACCGAATCGAGTTCGGTATGGTTTCCTACCATCGATCATCCTAACGAGCGAATGACACAGGAGATATACATCACCGTAAATAAAAAATATGTTACTCTTTCGAATGGTGAGTTGGTATCATCGTTCGACAATGGTGATACTACACGCACTGATTATTGGCGAATGGACTTGCCACATGCCCCTTATTTAGCCATGATGGCCATAGGTGAGTTTTCGATAGTGAAAGATAAATGGAGAGACCGAGAGGTGAACTATTATGTAGAAAAAGCATTCGAACCCTATGCCAAAGGAATATTTGGCCATACACCTGAGATGATTGAATTTTTCTCGACCAAACTTGGTGTACCTTATGCTTGGAACAAATACGCGCAGATAGTGGTGAGAGACTACGTTTCGGGAGCTATGGAAAACACTACGGCTACTTTGCATGGAGAGTTTTTGCAACGTACCGACCGCGAACTGTTAGACCGCTCGAACGAAGACGTTATCTCGCACGAGCTGTTTCATCAATGGTTTGGCGACTTGGTCACCTGCGAGTCGTGGAGCAATTTACCTCTCAACGAATCGTTTGCTACCTATGGCGAATACCTTTGGGATGAATATAAATATGGTCGCGATGCGGCCGACTACATCTCTGCAAACTCGCGTGCAGGTTACTTGTCGGAAGCTAGCCGCAAACAAGTGCCGTTGATTCGTTTTCAGTACGAAGAAAAAGACGATATGTTTGACGGACATAGCTATAACAAAGGAGGACAAGTGCTGCACATGCTTCGCAAATATGTTGGTGATGATGCTTTTTTTGCTTCATTGAAGCTTTACCTCGAAACCAATAAATTCTCTTCAGCCGAAATTCATCAACTCCGCTTAGCCTTCGAACAAACCACTGGCGAGGATTTGAACTGGTTTTTCAATCAATGGTTTTTATCTCCCGGACATCCTGACTTGGTGATTAAATCGGAATACGACTCGAATACAAAAAAAGAAATAGTGAACATCAAACAAGTTCAGGATTTGAGTAAAACGCCTTTGTTTAGGCTACCCATATTCATCGATGTGTATGTGAACGGAAAAGTGGAACGCAAAACAATAACCATCAACAAGTCGGACGAAACATTTTATTTTGACGAAGCCAAACAGCCCGATTTGGTGAATGTAGATGCTGAAAAACAATTGTTGTGTACCAAAAAAGAAATTAAATCCATACGCGAATGGGCTTTTCAATACCGCAATGCTCCTCTGTTTCTCGACCGCAAAGAAGCCCTTGGCGAATGCATCAAAGAACTGAAAGACACTGCAGCAACGGCTGTGCTGTTGGCTGCTATTGACGATAAGTTTTGGTCGCTGCGCGAAACAGCCATTGAAGCCCTAAAAGGACTAGAGCCAGGCCACGAAGCCGACATAAAAAACAAACTTATAAAACATGCTACTAAGGATGATAAATCGGAGGTGAGGGCTACTGCCATCGAATATTTGTCGGCTAAATATACCGATGACGATTTGCAAACGGTATATAAAAATGCGTTGAACGACCAGTCGTACATGGTGCTTGGTGCTGCACTTAATGCTTATGCCAAAGCCAATCCGAAGGATGGAATGGCGATAGCGAAACGTTACGAAACCGAAAAAAGCAAGGATGTGCTCTATGCCATTGCTAGCTTATACGCCAAATACGGTACGGATGAAAACAATGGTTTTTACTTGGCTGCTGCTAATCAATTCACAGGTTTTGCTATCATTGGTTTTGTAAAAGAATATACGGCTTTTTTGAAAGGCGATAAATCGGACGAGTCGGTGAATGCTGGTACTAACTTATTTGCAAGCATTGCAAGAGACGAAGATGGAATAAAATGGGTGAAGTATTATGCCAAGAAATCTATTTTCGAACTAATGAACCTATACGAAGACCAAGAACATAAACTGGATGAACAGGTAAAAAAACTAAGCTCCGAAACTACCAATCCTTCGAAACAAGAACTCGAAAAACAATTGGCCAAAACCAAAGCCGAACATACCAAGCTTTCGGAATTGTATGGTAGTTTGAAATGATTGGTTTATTAGTTGTTAGTGAGGCAATAGCGAATAGCGATTAGGTAATAGGGATTTTTACCGCGAAGGCAGAAAGACACAAAGGGCAATTCGACAATTGTGCTGTAGGCAATTATGCAAACGTAATTAATAAAACTGCTGCAACTAGGTTAGGGATTTCTCACTCCGTTCGAAATGACGAAATCGGTTAGTAAGAAGAAAAAGGGGCAAAAACTCAGTTTTGGGTTTGTTGGCAAAAATATAATTGATTGATAATTGGTGAAAACCATGGTTTCGTTCATCCAAACCATGGTTTCGTTAGCGTTCCGCATCCTTTCGTTCACGTTCCGCATCCTTTCGTTCACGTTCCGCATCTTTTCGTTCGCGTTCCGCATCTTTTCGTTCGCGTTCCGCATCTTTTCGTTCGCGTTCCGCATCTTTTCGTTCTCGTTCCGCATCTTTTCGTTCTCGTTCCGCATCTTTTCGTTCACTTCCGCATCTTTTCGTTCGCGTTCCGCATCTTTTCGTTCGCGTTCCGCATCTTTTCGTTCGCGTTCCGCATCTTTTCGTTCGCGTTCCGCATACTTTTTCCATTTTTGAAGTGAAATTATATTGTATATTTGGGGGATGAAAAAAGTAATTCTTCTTTCTTTTATATTTCTATTCACTTTCATTCACCAATTGTCTGCCCAAATGTGGCAGACAGTTGGTGGTGGAATGAACTACGAAGTACGCGATTTGTACGAAGATACCATAGCCAACAAATTATATGTTGTAGGTGGATTTGCTTACGCTGGTGATAGTATAGTGAATCAAATTGCAACATGGGATGGAAACACTTGGAATAATGTTGGACACGGGACAGGAGATACTAGTTGTGTATACGCATGCGACCCCCTATTATCAGTAATTCGCTATCAAAATAACATTTATGCGGGTGGTTATGTGAGAATGATGGGCGGTAACCAAAGTATCAAAAATTTGGCGAAATGGGATGGGGTATCTTGGTCAGGATTAGGAAATCCAAATTGGGATGTTCGTTTATTCGTGGCAAACGACTCTTTATTTGTTACTAACCATTTCGATACCATAAATAATCAACATGTTGAATCCATAGCAAAATGGAACGGTACTTCGTTTGAGGCATTTGGGACACCATTACCATTTAAAAGTCAGTCTGGTACTGTATCATCGTGTACCTATTATCACAATCAATATTACTTTTCTGGTAATTTTTCTTTTCCAGGAGGAAAGAAAGAAATAATAAGGTGGGATGGAAGTCAATGGCTTCCTTTAGGAAATGGCATTTTAGGTAACAATGCTTGGGCAGGATTAACAGTCGAATATAAAAACTTATTATACGTTGCCGGTTTCTTTTCTCAAAATGACGGTAATACAGGGAATAATATAATGACATGGGACGGCACAACATGGAGAGATGCGTTTCCGGGTGTAGACTTTAGTTCCTTTGGCATACGATATTTAAAAGTGTATAAGAACAAATTATACATCTCTGCTATTTTTACTATGGCAGGATACCCTGGCTATCATTATATAGGAGTGTATGATGGAACCAATTTTTGTGCCTTTGGTGGTAGCGAGATTACACAGCAAGAGGGAATGCCAATTGCGCTAGCAGGTTTTAGAGATACCATTTAT
>Ga0194047_10000403_pt1 | contig 29551 bp, 22 predicted proteins | sample JunL225m_MetaG_2_FD_160070 | JGI IMG/M metagenome (GOLD analysis project Ga0194047, IMG submission 160070) | Anoxic zone freshwater microbial communities from boreal shield lake in IISD Experimental Lakes Area, Ontario, Canada - Jun2016-L221-5m | ecosystem: Environmental > Aquatic > Freshwater... | reverse complement strand
TCGTATTTCAAAACCCACTCGTAATCCTCGCGAATACGATTGTCCAGATATTTAACACCTGCATTCACCATAGCCCATGTTTCGCGGTCGGCACGAATGTTTTTTACACCCAAATGATCAAGATGCCCCATACCAGTAATGATGTGTTGAGTAATGTATCGGTCGTCAGGCATTCCTTCAAACCAAGGGAAACCACCATTAGGAGCTTGCATCTTCTGTAATTTTTTTATTGCTTTGCCCATCTCATTGCTCATTTTATTCAAATCGAATAAGAGCGCAACTCGTTTCTTTCGTTCAGTCTCGTTCTTTGCATCCAGCACCCATGGCGTTTCTTCCAGCATCAGCGATTTTAATTCCTGATTCTTTTCCAGATTAGAAAGTAAAGCTTTCGAGTCAGCATTGTTTTTCCACGAATCGAATACAGCTTTTATTTTAGGAGAAGAATTAGCAATATGCGATGCAATACTGTTTGCATAAAAACGGGAGAACGTTTGTTCGGCACATTCATAGGGATATTCCATCAAATACGGCAATGCCTGAACTGCATACCAGGCCGGATTGGCAGTAAATTCTAAAGTGAGTTTATGATTTCGTAATGTTGACGAACCATTGCTTTGAGAAATTAATTTATCAAACTTAAAGGTTTTGGTTTCTTTGCTTCGAATAGGTAACGGCAATGTTTCAGTAACCAACATACGGTTAGTTAAACATGGCAAAGCCATTTCTTCACCATCAGTAAAGTTTCCGGCTTTTGCTACCACCTTGTAGGTTATCGCTCCTATGCCTTCCGGAATAACAATATCCCAAGTAACATTTGTACTCAATCCTTTCTTGGCAGTAAATGTTCTTGATCCATCGTCATGTATATTTTTTGTTTGAACCAGAATGTCAATCGGATTCATCGACATAGCATCGTAAAAGAATATCTGTGCCGTTCCGGTCAAATCGTTTTCAGAAAGATTAGAAATTTTAGAACTGAATTCCATTTTGTCGTTTTCTCTGAAAAAGCGAGGTGCATTAGGAACTACCATTAAATCTTTTTGTGTAACAAGGTTTTTTTCAATTGTTCCATATTTTAAATCTTTGGTATGTGCAAAACCCATCATTTTCCATTTGGTTAGCGATTCGGGAATAGTAAATTTTACAATCACACTACCCTCTTTGTCCGTTTCCATTTGCGGATAAAAGAAAGCCGTTTCGACAAAATTACTTCTCGCATTTATTTTTGAAATATCCTCACCGCCTTTGCCTTCGTGATTAGAACGACCATCACCGGCCGAAGCCATTTGGTTTGCTTCGGTGGTAGCAATGGTTTGATCCATTACACTTCCTGTCACAGCATCACCTTTAGTAGTTACTATTCTTTCTTTTTTTGCGGTTTCCTTGTATTTGTCTTTACCTCCGCTCTCGTCTTGTTCCATGGCCTTTTCTTCCAGCGCCATTCGTGGACTTGCGGAAGGGGTTCTGGCATACATTGCATTTGCCAAGCCTCCTCTGAAATTAGATTTACCATCCGAATCATAGCCATTTCGGCTATTGTAATCGTTGATGTATCCATACCAATTCAATCTGTCGTAATAACGATAGGCTCCTGTTAGATATTTGTTCCAATCAATCGTAAACAACTGAGCATTGACGTTTCCAAACCCGGAATTTGAGTCCCAATACAAATTTGAATAATACGAATTGTTAATAGCAAAGTACCAGTTGTTGGGTCTGAAAGCATCTAACGATGCATCATACATGGCAGTCATCAACTCTGCCATTACTTTATCTCCCTTCTTATCTTTTATTTTAATCTTCCATTCTTCCTTTTGTCCGGGTAGTAATTTGTCGCGAAATGTTTCAAATTCCATATCCAGTTCTTTATTGGTAAACGGCACAACAATAGTTCCTGTTTGATTGTAACAGCGATTGTTTTTCACAAATTCAATGTGAAAAGAAAAATTGCCTCTGTCCTTTTCTTCAACCGGTATTTCAATAAGCTTTTGTTCTTTATTCAAAGTTATAATTTCCTTTTTCGAAATTTCCCCTTTGCGTTCTATTTCATAAAGCACTTTTACATTCTCTTCTTTTGAGCCAATTATAAATTGTGCTTTCCCTCCCGGTTCAATAGCTTTGTTGGTTATCTGACTGAACCAATTGATTTCATTCCCCGGCAATTCTTTACCTTTCACAGCGTACACAGTAAAATAATTAACCGCCTTTACATCCTCGCCATATTTATCTTTTGTATGTGTTTCCATCACATAGGTTCCCAATTTCCAGTTCTTCAAATCAGGTATCCTTATGCTGTCATATACTATCGTTTCTACCAAAACACCTTTATTATTGAGTAAAGATGAAGATGTATTATTGAAAATTTTCTCTAATACCTTTTCTCCCTTTTCCCACTTATACATATTGTTTTCGTCTTTGTATTCATCAAGTGGAAACGATTTTTCAAATTCTTCTTTTGTGATGGTGTACTTATCTGGTTTGTTCCAAGGTCTGCTGCGATAGGTTTTTTCAGGTTGCCTTAATTTGAAAATCTCCACTTTCCCTTTTGCAGGTTCAAACTCTCCACTCATATTTGTTGTTGAAATTGCATAAGCCGTCTTAGTTTCTTTATCAATATTCGTGGGAACATCAGCAGAAAGATTCAACGAAGTGTAGGCCACACTCACATACGATTGCGAACTATGTGTCTCTCCATTGATGTCAGTAACATCAGCAAATACAGTGTAGGTATAAGTTGGCTGATACGATTTAGGAACTGTTAAATCGGGAAGTGATTTAAACGTAACAAAAAATGCTCCTGTATCGTTGGTAGTTGTTACTCCATTCGAAATTTCCATCTGTGCTGAAGTTGGATAGTAACCTCTCCACCAATACCACCAATACGGAAAAGAAGCATTACGAACCACGCGGTATTTAACTTCTGCTCCATCTATTCGCCCACCCGAATAGGCTTTCGCATTTCCATTTATTTTTACACTATCATCTAATCGATAACTTCCTTTCACCGGATTAAACGACACATCAAATTTCGGACGTTTGTATTCTTCTACAGAAAAATATACACTACCACTTGTATTGTTCAAACTCATTTGTCCGTTCAACACTCCTTGTGGTGTAGTGAAAGTTCCGCTGAAAGTACCATATTCATTGGTTACCAAATCAAGCGAAGAAACCTTTTGATAGTTTACATCATAAAACACAACGGTTGTTTTAGTATTAGGTAATATTTTATTTTCGTCACCATGTGTAGCTATCATTATTCCTTTGAAGTAAACAGTTTGCCCGGGACGATATATTCCTCTGTCGAGAAAGAAAAAAGTTTTTATGTAATCCTTTTCAGGCTCGCCATATCGGTACTGATAAATGGCATTCTCGGTTTGTATACGATCGGGCTGATCGGTGTAAGGCGAAACAGCTTTGTAGGTAAAGTCTAGTGTGAAATTTCTGTAATCTGTTGATGCTGGCACATTGAAATAACCATTTTCATCGCTGGTGTATTTTTCATCTTTCACATATTCATATTGTCTGGAAATGTAATTGTATTTCTGATACAAGAGTTGGGCTTTTACACCTGTCAAAGGTGCTCCCGAGGTGCGATGCTGAACATAGAAGTCGTAACTTCCATTGTTCATTCTTCTACTGATGTAAATAATATTGCTCGACCACAGATGCGCATAAGCTACTCCATTGGTTTTATACGAAAAAGATTTATCAGAACCCATCAACATTACATAATGCCCAAGCGGAAGTTCAGGAATTTTAATTTCGGTGGTATGCGTTTGGTAATCGCCATCGTCAGGCAATTCAACAGTCCATTCCTTTAAAGGAGTGAGCTTCTGAAACTGTTTAATTAATTCTTCTCCATAACCATGTTCAATGGTTTTATTGTATTTATCAATATCCATTTCGGCAATGCGCACGTAACAGGTTTTTAAATTTCTGAATGTTACCAATGCTCGGAAAGCTTGATTAGGAATGGTCGCTTTCTCGGTAAGGAAATCAATATTATGGGTGGTGATGTTTGCTTTCAGTGCTTGGCAGTTGATTGCTCCATCACTTCCTGGATAATCCTTTATTACTTTATCGCACAAGTCTACTGCTTGTTTTACAAACCATTTGTTTTCTTCCGATTGTTGCGGATTGTATTTGCTTCCCTTCGAATTCAAAAGTTTGGCAATTTCATAATTTACATCAGCCGAACTCGAATGAGCTTTACTTCCTGATTTATCTAACTTGTTTTGCACATCGCCTACTTCTGCTTTTTTAGCTAAATTTTGCAAAGCTTGTAAGTACAAACTATCTTTTATTTCAGAAACCGATTTAGTAAAAACAAAATTTAACCGCTTCAGGTCGGCATCAATTAATGCCACTTGGTTATCATCGTTTAAATGAAAGGCAATGAGATTCTGCAATGTTTTTACAGCATAGTATTTCGAGGAGAGGGTATCTTTGCTTTCTATCTTCAACCTTGCGAAGTCGGTACTGTTGAGGAAATAACTTTCCGAATTCAATTCGAATTTATAAGCTGGTCGTTCTATATCAGGTTCTTCGTTCATGTAGAAATCTATAGCGCGATGTGCAAGGAAATCATACAGCGTTGGTCGAAATTTACGAGTACCTTCTTGCTTCACAAGGATGTCATCGTATAGGTTGAGTTGTGTTCGTTTCAAACTATCGGTATTGGTAAGCGAAGCATTGTAGTTTTTTAATACTTCCGAGAAGATGGTTTTTAAATCCCATGTGGTAATATCATCGTTTTTCAGATTCACCGTGGTGGTGCGGTTATAAAACTTCCATCGATTGTTTTGATAATAGGTCCAATAGTTTTCGGCAAGCATAGATTGAAGCACTGGTTTTACAGGATACTTAGTCGTTTTAATTTCTTCATTCAATTTCACCAAAGCTTTTTCTAATGAATACTCTTCCATGTATTGTTCTAGTTTCATGCGATGAATAATTGATTTCACTACTTGCGGTGAGTTGCGGTCGGTTTTTGCTTTTTCGTAAATAGCGTTTACCACCATGAGTGCGCTTTTATTAAGTCCTTTCGAGATGAGCGAATCGACCTTTTTCCATTCTTTCGTATACGTGCTTCCTTTCGGAAAAACGAGGAAATCATTTTTTACGATTTCTTTTTTGCCCCAAACATTTATTGCTCCAAAAAATGCTGCTACCAATGCAATGGCAACGAGTGTAACGATTTTATTCTTCATCTTTTCAATACGTATTAGTTAGTTTTATTCTCTTGAACATTCTTTTGATTAAGTTAATAGTTGAATTGACCTCACCCTTTATCCCCTCTCCAAAGGAGAGGGGGAGTTACATAAAGTACTTATTAAATTTAGCTCCTCTTGCTCCGTCATCCCTCTCCTTTGGAGAGGGACCGAGGGTGAGGTCATTAAAAAAAGCACATTCAATATGTTCCTTAATCTATAAAATGTTTCTTGAACTAATCATAAGATGCAAGGTAATTGAAAATTCCATAAGCGTGCGAAATTATTTTTCCGAATCTTCATCTTCCTGTTACTTGTTCGCTTTTCATCCACTGTTTCAATGCTTGATAAATCAAACGAAAAGGAGTTTACCTTTTGGCTTGCATTATTTGCGTCAATAAATTTTGTTAATTTCGCAAACAATGAATATCAAAAAACACATTCCCAATGCCATTACATGTGGTAATTTGTTCTGCGGATGCATAGCCATTGTGATGGCACTAAGGGGTCATTTGGTTGAATCGGCTTATTTGGTTGGCATTGCTGCTGTGTTAGATTTTTTGGATGGGTTGATGGCTCGCCTACTGAAGGTACATTCCGAAATTGGCAAACAGCTCGATTCGTTGGCCGATATGGTTACCTTTGGGGTAGTGCCCGGCATGGTGATGTTCGAATTGGTGCATCAATCATATGAAGCACAACTTGCATCGGGTTCTCAATCGTTGGCTCCGCTGCTTTATGTATTGTCGCTTTTTGTCCCTTTTCTCATCCCTATTTTTTCGGCCATTCGTTTAGCTCGGTTCAATATCGACACGCGTCAAACATCTTCCTTTATTGGTGTGCCCACACCTGCTTCGGCCATGTTGTTTTGTTCGTTGCCGTTAATCAATCATTTTCAACCTACCTTGTTTGATGTGCCGGTGAGTTCGCTCATCCTCAACATTTATTTTCTCATCATCATCAGCATCCTCATGAGTTTTCTGATGGTGGCCGAACTGCCTTTGTTTGCCCTCAAATTCAAGAACCTAACTTGGGCCGACAACAAAATACGTTTCCTATTCTTAATAAGTTCTTTGGTATTGTTGATAGTATTTCAATTCATCGCAGTGCCAATAATTATATTTTTGTACCTCTTTTTATCCATTATTAATAATACAACAACTAAAAAATGAACTACAGAGCAGAAATTGATGTGATGCCTTTAAAAGCATTGCTCGACCCACAAGGAAAAGCCGTAACCGGAAGCATGAAAAACTTAGGCCTTCCCGAAATTCAAAACGTGCGTATCGGTAAACACATCACCCTAGAGATAGAAGCAAGCACCAAGGAAATGGCAAATAGCAAGGTGGACGAAGCATGCAAAAAACTTCTGGCCAACCAAATTATGGAATCGTACGTGTTCGAACTTTTCGAAATTTAATTCCTCCTTTCTGTTTTCCATAGCTCTGCTTGCATTAGCCAAGCAGCTATACCAAGCGCGCTTAACCGAATGACGAACTTAACAAACAAGATAATAAGCAATACTCACGACTTGTTTCAGTCGTTTCAGTTGCTTACCACCGAGCAATTGAACCATTGCCCCAAACCCGAAAGCTGGAGCATTTTGCAAAACGTAGAACATGTTTTTCTGGTGGATGTAGGCATTGCCAAAATACTCGCTATGCCCGCAAGTGCTGATGCCGACAGCCAACCTACCGAACGATATGGTGACCAAAAACTCAATACCATGCTCACCAATAGAGGGTATAAAGTATCGGCACCCGATTTTGTGCGCCCCAAAGGCCGATTGAAAACGGCTGATGAAGCCCGACAAAACATCAACATCATCATCGATAAAATTACCGACCACCTGCAGCGTCATCCTATCGAACTCGAAACTCAAACTTTCAAACACCAGTTTTTGGGCGAAATGACCAAGACCGATTGGGTGCATTTTCTTATTCACCACACCTCTCGTCATATCTTGCAAATAGAGGAAATTAAAAAGAATTTATAATTTAATTTACCGCGAAGACTGAAAGAAGCAAAGACAATTTGGCCCTTGAAAAAATGCCTGATAATAGGGTGAATTGTGATACTTTTATTGGAAGATAAACAACATCTGAAAATATAAAAGGAGTGATGCGCTCCGATTCGGATAAATGTATCTTTGCAAAATAATTCTATTCTACATAAAATGAAATATACAATTACCGCATTTCTTTTCTTCTTGCTTGTTCAAATTTCGCCATCACAAGAAAATCAACAAAAATATATAGCTCCGACCGATTCGTTGGTTGTAAAAAAATTAGCACAATGGAGTAATTTAAAATTTGGATTGCTGATGCACTGGGGCGCCTATAGCCAATGGGGTATTGTGGAGAGCTGGAGTATTTGCCCAGAAGATGAAGAATGGTGCGCTCGTAAGGGTGTATATTCAAAAGATTATTCAGAGTATAAAAAACAGTACGAAAACTTAAAAACAACTTTTAATCCCGAAAAGTTCAACCCTGAAAAGTGGGCAGCAGCAACGGCTGCCGCAGGAATGAAATATGTTGTATTTACTACCAAACACCATGATGGGTTTTGTATGTTTGATACTAAACAAACTAATTATAAAATTACGGATGCAGCTTGTCCGTTTTCCAAAAACGAACATGCTGATGTAACAAAAGAAATCTTTAAAGCTTTTAGGAAACAACAATTTTTGATAGGTGCCTATTTCTCGAAACCCGATTGGCATTGCCCTGATTATTGGAATCCGTATTTCCCACCAATGGATAGAAATCCTAATTACGACATTAAAAAATATCCTGAAAAGTGGAACAATTATATAAAATTCACAACCAATCAAATTGAAGAATTGATGAAAAATTATGGAAAGGTTGATATACTTTGGCTCGATGGAGGCTGGGTGAGGCCAAGCATGAAAGGAGAAAAAAGAAATTCGAGATTTGATAATAATCAAGATATAGGGATGAGTAGCATTGCAAAAATGTGTAGGACTTACCAACCCGGTTTGATAGTGGTGGACAGAGATGTGGAAGGTGAGAATCAAAATTATTTAACTCCCGAACAATCTATACCCGACAAACCATTGCCTTTTCCATGGGAAACGTGTATGACCATGGCAACATCGTGGAGTTGGATAAAAAATGATACCTATAAGTCAAGCGAAAAAATTATTCAAACACTGGCAAAGATTGTTTCGCGAGGTGGTAACTTACTCTTGAACATCGCTCCAAATGCTAATGGCGAATTAGATTCTACGGCCTATGTGAGATTGCATGACATTGGCGACTGGATGAAGATTAATGGGGAGGCAATTTACAACACCATACCTGTGGCTCCGTATGAGTATAATAATTGGGTGTTTACAAAAAACGGAAACCTGATTTATGCCATCTGTTTATTGCAAAACGAAACAGACCAACTTCCAGTTTCGTTTGATTTACCTGCTTTTTCCACTCCTATTAAAAGTGCAGAAGTATTGGGAAATAAAAATGCTAAAGTTCAATTTAAAACAAAGTCAACCGGATTATATTCTTTTCAAATTCCCGATTCGAATAAAAAGGTGGCTTCTCATGTTCTTGTGGTTAAAATAGAATTGAGCGAAAAGTAAGAAAGCGATTTCCGAAAACACTTTTGGCTGGTGTATAAGATTTCAATTTATCATTTTCGCCTTTCTTGGGGTTCCTTAAATATTAATATAAAACCGCCTTTGCGGGTTTAATTTACCGCGAAGACTGAAAGGCGCAAAGACAATTTTGCAATTTTGCAGTAGGCAATTGTTCAAACAAACGAACATTTGAACAATAGAATAGTGAAGTGGTGCAATAAAAAAAGCCCCTTGCAGAGATGTAAGGGGCTTTTTTATTACACTGCATTCTCTTTTAACTATTGTTTTTCATTTTTAATTATTTACAATTTCTTTTGTTATGTTATTGATATTTATGAATTTCTGAAAACAAAATAAACTCTAAAAAAAGTGACATATAGTTTACAGATTACAAAACATGCGCGTAACTTGTTACCCGACACATTCCGAAAACAAAACCATGTGCGTAACATGTTACCCGACACATTCTGAAAACAAAACCATGTGCGTAACATGTTACCCGACACATTCTGAAAACAAAACCATGTGCGTAACTTGTTACCCGACACATTCTGAAAACAAAACCATGCGCGTAACATGTTACCCGACACATTCTGAAAACAAAACCATGCGCGTAACATGTTACCCGACACATTCTGTTTCCAGAATACCATGCGTCACTTTTTCACCTAAATCTCTCGTTTTTCGATTATAAAACTAAGTTTAGATGTATATTTGGAGGATGAAAAAAGTGGGGTATTTAATGAGTCGTTCGTTTGCGGGTGAAAAAACACCAGCAAAGGCATCGTTTCTGCTTACTTTAAAGGAAGACCAACAAGGGCGGAAAAACCCGATATATGGTGGTGAGGCTGTGTACCAAGCACGTACCTTGCTTTGGATAGATGTTGTTGACGATTTAACTGTTGCACCTAAGAGTTTGAAACCAAAACATCCTATTTCTTCAAGCGGTATGTTTAATCTATATCCTAATCCTAATGATGGAAATATGGTTTTGGAATATCAAATACAAACAAATGACTCTGGCGTACTATCTATCTACGATGTTTCTGGAAGATTAGTTAATCAGAAAACTTTAAATTCTGCTAATAATAAAGTCAATATTGACGCTACTAGCTTAAACGCAGGTGCATATTATTATAACATTTTAGTTAACGGAAATAAAGTGAAAGCAGACAAGCTTATAATTTTAAAATAAACAACAAAAATAAAACCCTTTTGCTTAAATTTGCAGAAGGGTTTTATTTTTTATTCTTCTTAAATGAAAACTATTTTTTGTTTAGTGTTTTTTATCTTTTATCTTTTTTCTTTTTCAAAGGCTCAAACTAATCTTGTTCCCAATCCTAGTTTTGAAATTGATACCAATTGTAATTGGAATTCAATTGTTTCAGCTGTACCTTGGAATTCGCCTACTAATGGCACTCCAGATTTGTATAATGTTTGCGGTACTTCTATCAATGGAGCAGTGCCTACTAATCTTTTTGGCTATCAATTTGCACATACTGGCAATGGTTATGTAGGCGCAAGTTTCTATGGTTATGTAAGTTCTTTTTATTATAGTGAATATTTGCAAATCAAATTAGACACCAATTTAATTGCTAATAAAAGATATTGCGCAAGTTTTTATTTAAATTTAGCAAACTCTCAAAAATATGCAATAAAGAATATAGGTATGTATTTCAGTAATATACTCATTTCACAACCAACAACCAATGCAAATTTGCATTTTACACCTCAAATAGTTGATCCGAATTACGAAACCGATACCTTAAATTGGGTTCTATTCTCGGGTACTTTTAATGCTATTGGCGGGGAACGATATTTAATAATTGGTAATTTTAAAGATAGTGTCCACACAGATACTTTATCAGTTAGACCTAATCTAGGAGATATGACATATTATTACATAGATGATTTAGATGTACATTATTGCCCAAGTGGGGAGGGGGTAGCAGAGTTGGATAATCCATATTATATAACACTATATCCGAATCCTAATGATGGGATGTTTCAAATTGAAAGTGGTAAGTATAAAATAAAAAGAGTTTCTGTAATAAACCTATTGGGTGAAAACATCTACTCAAAAGAGTTATTGGGTTTAAATAATGGTACTATAAACATAACTGCTCCGCCAGGAGTATATTTTGTTGAAATAGAAACCGAGAAAGGAATAGCAAGAAAGAAGTTTGTGAAGGAATAACTTTCTTTACGAATATGCCCTTAGTGAAACTTAGTGCCTTCGTGTCTTACCTGTCCCGACCCTTCGGGAGTGGTGAAATCCTAAATCTCCAAATCCTAAATCCCTAAATGGTTTCGGCTTTTTTCTTGTCGCGCAAAATAAAATTCTGCCCCAAATACACCCTTCTTACCTGTTCGTCATTGGCTAGTTCTTCGGCCGTACCAGCTTTCATAATGCTTCCTTCGAAAAGCAAATAAGCACGGTCGGTTATTTGCAAGGTTTCTTGCACATTGTGGTCGGTAATAAGTATGCCAATGTTTTTTTGTTTTAGTTTGGCCACTATCGATTGGATGTCTTCCACCGCAATAGGGTCGACCCCCGCAAAGGGTTCGTCAAGCAATATAAATTTAGGATTAGCTGCCAAGCAGCGTGCTATTTCGGTTCTTCTCCGTTCACCTCCCGATAGTCGGTCGCCCAAGTTGGTGCGTATATGAGTTAAGTGAAACTCGCCCAAAAGCTCTTCCAAATTATGAGCTTGTTCATCCTTGCTCAGCTTGGTCATTTCCAGTATGGCTTTTATATTGTCTTCCACACTTAGTTTTCTGAACACCGATGCTTCTTGCGCTAAATAGCCAATGCCCAGTTGAGCACGTCTATACATTGGTTCGGCAGTAATATCGTTATCGTCCAAATAAATGGTACCCGAGTTGGGTTTTATCATGCCCACAATCATGTAAAACGAAGTGGTTTTGCCAGCACCATTAGGCCCCAAAAGCCCTACAATCTCGCCTTGATGCACCTCCACAGTCACATTTTTTGCCACTGTTCTATTCTTGTATTTCTTTATTAAATTGTCGGTTCGTAATATCATGCTTCCATAAAATATAGAATCACAAATGTAGAATAGTTTGTTCAGATACCGAAATTATATTTTTTGCTGACAAATTTCATGAATAAATAATAATTTAAATGAAACCACCTATAAGGTTTTTATTACTTTTGTTTCCAATCGAAAAAAACAAATAGAATTATAAAATACTATTGAAATGAGTGCAGGTACATTGCAAAATAAAACAGAATTAAAAGTATCGCAGCTGGCCGAGAATATTATTGGTTCCGAAATAATAAAACTTGCTGCCGAAGTGAACGAAAAAATAAAAAAAGGCGAAAAGGTGTTCAACCTTACCATTGGCGATTTTAACCCAAAGGTATTCCCCATTCCTGCCGAGTTGAAACAAGACATTGTGAATGCTTATGAGGACAATCAAACCAATTATCCTGCAGCCGATGGGATGATGGAATTGAGAGAATCGGTTTCTAACCTATTGCGTTTGCGAGGTAATTTGGATTATAAAACCGATGAAATAGTGATAGCCGGAGGAGCTCGTCCATTTATCTATTCCATCTATCGTATTTTGGTTGACGAAGGCGATACTGTTGTGTTCCCTGTTCCATCGTGGAACAATAATCACTACACGTATCTGAACCATGCAAAGGAAATTGTAATAGAAACCAAGGCCGAGAACAAGTTTATGCCAACTGCTGCCGACCTTAAGCCTCATATTGGTGTGGCTAACCTCATTGCACTTTGTTCGCCTTTGAACCCTACAGGTACCACTTTCAAGAAACAAGATTTAGAAGAAATTTGTGATTTGATTCTTGCCGAAAACGAAAAGCGAAATGCCATGAATGTAAAACCTGTATATCTAATGTACGATCAGATTTATTGGGCACTTACCTTAGGCAATACCCAACATTACAATCCCGTTCAGCTTCGTCCCGAAATGAAAAACTATACTGTACTGGTGGATGGTATATCGAAATCGTTGGCCGCTACAGGTGTTAGAGTAGGGTGGTGCGTTGGGCCAAAGAAAATAATTGATAAAATGAAAATGCTTTTGACCCATATAGGAGCTTGGGCACCACGAGCCGAACAATTGGCCACAGCCACCTATCTTAGCAATTTAACCAATTACGACAATTACCTTGTTGACATCAAGAAAAAAATCAACGACCGATTGGTAGGCTTTTACAATGGATTCCAGAGTTTAAAATCCGAAGGATTTAAGGTGGATGCCATTGCTCCCGAAGCAGCCATTTATCTTACCGTACAGTTTTCGTTGCACGGACAAAAAACAGCCGATGGTAGAGTTTTGAAAACTACCAAAGATGTTACCAAATACCTCTTAGACGAAGGCCATGTGGCTTTTGTTCCTTTTTACGCTTTTGGCGCTTCCGAAGATTCGAGCTGGTATCGATTATCAGTAGGTACTTGCAAGATGGAAGATGTGGAAGCCGTAATTAGTAACCTAAGAGCAGCACTGTCGAAACTGACAGCCTAAGTTTCTTTTCAAGTAAAAGAGAAAAAAGTAAGTTTAACCAATTGAAAAAATTAAAGTTTGAAAAATAATTATTGTGTGATTATGGCTGGCGGCATAGGAAGCCGTTTTTGGCCAATGAGCAGAACAGCACATCCAAAACAGTTTTTGGATGTTTTAGGTACCGGGCAAACCTTACTTCAGCAAACCTACAATAGGTTCTTGAGGTTATGTCCTAAAGAAAACATCTACATTGTTACCAACGATTTGTATGTTGATTTGGTAAAAGAGCAATTAACAGGCATCGACCTAAATAATATCTTGAGCGAACCAGCTCGTAAAAACACAGCTCCTTGTGTGGCTTATGCTTGTTATAAAATAGCTCAGCTCAACCCCGAAGCCGTGACAGTAGTTGCGCCTTCCGACCACTTGATATCCAAAGAAGATACCTTTGTAAAGGCGATCAAATCTTGTTTCAAGAAAGCGTCCAAAGAAGATTGTTTACTCACCTTGGGCATTCGTCCTAGCCGTCCCGACACAGGTTATGGCTACATTCAATACATCGATTCGGATATTAAAGAGAAAGATAAACGAATAAAAAAGGTGAAAACCTTTACCGAGAAACCTGATTTGGAAATGGCTAAATTCTTTCTCAAGAGTGGCGATTTCCTTTGGAACTCTGGCATATTTATTTGGAGTGTAAAAAGTGTAATCAGCGCTTTCGAAAAGTATTGTCCCGAGTTGGATGTTATTTTCAAAGAAGGAAACGAAGTGTACAATACTCCAAAGGAATTAGAATTCATTTCAAGAGTGTATAGCAACTGCAAAAACATTTCTATTGATTATGCAATCATGGAAAAAGCAGATAATGTTTATGTTCGTGCATCGGTAATCGGCTGGACTGACTTAGGCACATGGGGCTCTCTATACGAACACATTAATCAAGACAAAGACAACAATGCTGTAGTAGGGAAAAACGTAATGCTTTACGACACTAAGAATTGTATTGTAAATGTCCATAAAGACAAATTAGTCATCATGCAAGGTTTGGACGATTACATAGTGGTCGAGTCGGATGGCATCTTGCTAATTTGTAAAAAACAAGACGAGCAACATATTAGAACCTTTGTAAACGATGTAAAGGTGGCAAAGGGCGAGAAATTTATTTAATGATGTGTGAAGGCATCATTCGAAAATTTAAGACGACACATACTTAATGGTGTCGTTTTTAGTTTTATTTATTTAGTACAAAGAAATCTTTCTAAAGTAAAATTTCTTATTTTAGTGAAAATTTAAAATTGAAAAAAATAAACAAGAATGGCAATATTAGGCACTATTTTAAAACGGACATTTGAACTGCGGGAAAGGATACCTAAAATTAAAAAGGTAAATGGGTACAAGCAACAAATAAAAGTATTGCGCAAGCTGCTTTCAAAATCGGAATTCACTGCCTTTGGCGAACATTATAACTTCTCGAAATTAGTCAATGAAAAGGATGTCATCTCTGCTTTTCAACAGACCGTAAGCACCCACGATTACAATGCCATGTTTAAGAAATGGTGGTATCGCTCACTTCAAGGCGAAACTTATGTATGTTGGCCCGGCAAGGTAAAATATTTTGCACTTAGCTCAGGCACCTCGGAGGCTTCCAGTAAACACATACCAGTTACCATTGATATGTTGCGAGCCATCAAGAAATCCAATATTCGTCAACTCATTCGTCAAGGTCAGTTCGATTTACCGAACGAACATTTTCAAAGAGGTATACTCATGCTAGGTGGGAGTAGCCACCTTAATTATAATGGTACTTATTTCGAAGGTGATTTAAGTGGCATTCAAGTAAAGAACATTCCATTTTATTTTCAGCACTTTTATAAACCAGGAAAAAGAATTTCGAAAGAAAGAGATTGGGACACCAAGCTTCAGGAAATTGTAAAGAGTGCTCGCAACTGGGACATCGGTATCATTGTGGGCGTGCCCGCTTGGGTACAGATATTGTTTGAAAAAATTATCGAAGAATATAAAGTAAAAAACATACATGATATTTGGCCGAATCTTGCGCTATATGTGCATGGTGGAGTATCTATTGCTCCTTACAAAAAAGGTTTCGAGAAACTAACAGGTAAACCACTCATGTTCTTCGACACTTATTTGGCTTCCGAAGGTTTCATTGCTTATCAAGATAGACAAGGAACAGATTCTTGTCGCATGGTGCTCGACAACGGAATATTTTTCGAATTTGTTCCTTTCAATGAAAAGAATTTCGATTCAGATGGAACCATCATCGAAAAGCCAGAGGCATTTCACATTGGACAAGTAAAAGAAGGGGTAGAGTATGCTTTATTGCTCTCATCCTGTTCTGGTGCTTGGCGTTATTTAATTGGAGATGTAATAAAGTTCACCTCCATCGAGCGCTACGAGATAATCATTACAGGTAGAACAAAACATTTCTTGAGTTTATGTGGCGAACATCTATCGCAAGATAATATGAATAGAGCCATCGAATTGGTGGCACTAGAGCTAAACATTAACATCAAAGAATTTACTGTTGCTGGTGTCAACTACGAAACTTTATTTGCGCATCATTGGTACATCGGTACCGAAGATGCAGTTGATGTTGCTGTCTTAAAAAAGCGGTTAGATGAAATATTGAAAGGCCTTAACGATGACTATCGAGTGGAGCGAACGGCAGCTCTGAAAGAAGTAATTGTAGAGGTGATGCCAGCCACTGTTTTTTATGATTATATGCATAAGATTGGAAAAGTTGGCGCAGCCTTTAAGTTTCCTCGCGTAATGAAAAACAAACCACTTCTCGATTGGCAAGCTTTTTTAAATGAAAAAAATATAACCAAATAAGATGCTTAGCCTCATATATCAAGGATTAATAATTGTATTGCTTTTGACCTTTTCGTTTGGTCCAGCTTTCTTTTCTTTGATTAATATGGGCATTAAGCATGGTTATAAACCAGGTTCTTTGCTTGCAATTGGTATCATATCAAGCGACTTTTTTCTTTGTGTACTCATTTGCCTCATGGTTCATTTTGGTGCCATCAGTTTTTTGCAAGATGAAAAAGCGAAAACCTTTGCAGCCATTATCGGTGGAATTATTCTTATCGTATTCGGTGCTTTTTATTTCAAAAAACACGTTTCAAAAACGGATGCATCAATTGACATTGAGTACCAAGCACCTCATCCTTCAGTACTACTTCTCAAAGGTTTTGTACTTAACCTTTTTAATCCTACTGTATGGTTTTTATGGATAGGCAATGTAACTGCTGTTAGCAAATCATTAGATTATTCATTCGTCAATATGATTATCTTTTTCTCAATTGTCTTGGGTGTTGTACTTACGATAGAGCTGGCTAAAGTTTCATTAGCCGAACGTATCAAAGGATATTTTACTGATCAATTGATGACACTTATCAATTATATCACCGGCTCCATTCTGGTGATCTTTGGGGTAGTTCTCATTTACAACCAATTCTTCGCAAAATAACAAACAAAAAAAGGGAGAAAACAAATTTCGTTTTCTCCCTTTTTTCTATACTTGTTATAAATAATTACTCAGCCACTTGAACCATTTTGAAAGGTACATTGATTATCGCTTGATAATCTTCACCTGCTTCTAGCATGTCTTCATCATCCTCTTCGTAGTACCAGTTGATGGTAACCTGACTTCCTCCTTTATTGATAGCTTCCAATTTCTTGAAAACATCTAAAATACATTTCGAAGAACTTGTATTGAAATATTCCAACTGAATATTTACACTTGTCACCGATTGTGGTTTAGCCGAATATTTTTCTAGCCAATCAACCAATGGTTTATAAAATTCTATTGAGTTTTCTGGTATTGAGCGTCCTTTTATTTCTAAAAACCCTTTACCAGTGTCAAAAGTAATTGTCGGTGTTTTGGGAGTTCCTTCTATTGATATTTTTTCCATAATTATTGTTTATTTTATTGTGATATTTTAATGTTTAAACTAAAAAAAGAATATTTTTCATCAACAGGTGAAAAGTTGAAGTTGAGTTTTTGTCCAGTTTTACGAGCAATGTCAATCATTCCTAATCCTCCGCCTCCTTTTGAAGACATCTCTCCATTACTCAAAACCAGTTTATAATATTCTTTCAATTCTTCTTTTGTAAGTAAATTGATATCATCCAATCGTTTTTTTAATCCTTCTATGTTTGTATTCTTGATATAATTTCCAGTGATGATGTTGTATTGATTGTCAATCTTGCCAATCATAAAAATAGCTGAGCGAACTTTGTCATTCTGATCGGCTGCTACTTCGTCCAAATGATGATATAAGTTTTGCAAACATTCAACGAGTACGTTGTAAACTTTCTTTTTTATTTTTGGTTCTTCCTGAAGGTTGTCCAGCTTAGATTCCATTATTTGAAGCACCGATGTAAGTAACTCAGAAGTAATATCACCTTTAAAAGAAAGCATAATATTATTACGCTCCATTTTATCGTAGAAATCATAAATGTTTAACATCATAAAAGGTCGATTAATTCTTTCTAAATCTATTTACTAGAATTTTATTCAGCAAATATATAAATAAGTTTTACTAATAAAGCAGTAAAAATTATTTTTTTTGCTTTTTTTTAATTCATCGAAAAGGTAAAAGTGTTTCCGTTTATAACCAAACCCACTTTGTTATCGCATGCGCCCGTTCCATAATCCACTGTTCGTGCGCTCAAACCTTCAGGAGTAAGATCCATACTGCCCGATTGAATCCAAGCGCAACCTGCCTGTTTTACAATTGGCGATGTGGTCGATACGCTATACGATTTTCCGTTTCTATCCACCCCTGTGGAGCGACCACTTGCCGAATAAGCATCATCATTTACATTCGTTACCGTTGCATGCCCTCCCACTTGGGTGATGGTGCGAGTAGTTGCCCATTGTAAGTTGTATCCACTTGCCGAAACATGACCTCCAACAATGGTAAATGTATAGGAGAGCGAATCGATGCGTTTGATGGTGAAATTGTCGGCAGAATAGCCAATGTATGAAGCACCTCCGTTGTTCGAAACTTCATATCCTAATAATTGTACTGACGCTATTGCTTTCGACTTGTGCCATAAGCTATCGAACGTAACCTTTATGATTCCTTTTCGCATTCTTGTATCGCCATCCATGGTGTCGGTCATTCCTGCTTGACCGTAATCGATAGTTAATATTCGGTTGATGGTATCAGTGGTGATGGTTGGTCCATCGGTTTGTACGCTTTTTATTTTGTACGAGTTCTGAGCTAGAAAATTAATAATCTGTATACGACTAGTAAATTCTCCTTCGCATACCGAATTGTCAACCGATGATTGTGTTTCGGTGTCAGGAGTATCTTTTTTACACGAGTGCAATAACACCGAAAATGCACTTAAACCTACAATTGCTAACGCAATAAAATTTTTCTTCATTCTGCTTTACTATAGATTGCTTAATTTTTAAGTTTCAAATTTAGCAATTAATATAATACCTCTCGCTTTTTATTCTCCTTCTATTTTAGTTCCTCTAAATACTCGGTTTCATATTTTCAAAACCAAAATCGTGCTCATACTATTATTGTTTGTACTTTTGCTCCCCAACTTTTTAAAATAGTGTTCAAAAAAATAACCATTCTACTCTTCCTGCTCACCTTTCCATCGGTGTTGTATGTGATCCTCACCACTGGACGAACCAACTTTATTCACCTGCAGTATTATGGCGAAAAAAAACTTGCCGATAATGGTAAAGACACCATCTATCACACCATACCTGCTTTTAGTTTTATCAATCAAGACGGTGATTCGGTGACGAGCTCTAGCATGGATGGAAAAATATATGTGGCCTCGTATTTCTATTCCGATTGCAATTCGGTGGTTTGTCAGAAAGTAACTACGGAGCTATTGCGTGTACAAGAAAAATTTATGTACACCTGCCAGAATGTGAAAATACTTTCGCATACGATTCGTCCACAAACCGATTCGGTGCCTGCGCTCAAAAGCTTTTCGAAACTAGTGCATGCCGATACTAAGATGTGGAGTTTTGTAACGGGCGATGCCAACCAACTAAGCGCACTTGCCACCAATGGTTATTTGATGCATGCTTCCAAAGTTCCATCTTCAACCGATTCGTTGCACCTCGAACGACTGGTGTTGATTGATAAACAAAAACGCATTCGTGGATTTTATGATGCATCGAACATCAAAGAAGTAAACAACCTGCTCGATGACCTTAAAGTGTTGCTGGCAGAATATTATATAATAGAAAACGAAAAGAAAAAATAAATGAGCGATAAATCAGTCTTCCGTATTATAATGGGTGTATCCATTTTTGTATTCATTGCCGTCATCATTCTCAACAAAAAAATACTACCAGTGCCCGATGCCATCCCTGATTTTGTGTATCGTTTGCCTAAGTTGAATGCCCTGCTCAATGGTACCTGTAGCTTGCTTCTTTTGCTTTCGCTTTATATGATAAAGCAACAAATGATTGCCATTCACAAAAAACTAAACATCATTACCTTCGCGCTGTCGGCTGTGTTTTTAGTGTCGTATATCACGTATCATTGGCTTGCTCAAGAAACTAGTTACCCGATTAACAATCCGCTGCGTACACTTTATCTTTTTATTCTTATCTCTCACATCGTGCTGGCGGCATTGGTTTTGCCATTGGTTTTGCTTTCGTTTTATTACGGACTCAAAACACAAGAACCTAATCCGGGCGACTATGTGAAAAAGCACAAACTGCTTACGCGTTGGAGTTTCCCTATTTGGCTTTATGTCACCATCACTGGTGTTGTGGTCTATCTTATGATTTCGCCTTACTATCCATTTTAATTGTATTTTTGCATCACCATGTTAAGTAAACGCACCTTCGCTTTTCTTTTTCTTCTGCTTTTGCAAGTAGCGTATAGCGCTGCATCATTTGCACAGTGTGCCATGTGTCGCACTTCGGTGGAAAGCGATTTGAAAAACGGAAATGCCTCCATAGGTACTAACCTGAATACGGGCATTATTTACCTGATGCTTATCCCTTACATTGCACTATCGTTAGGGGCTTATTTCTTTTTTAGGAAACAAATAAATGCCAAAGTGAAAGATTGGAAAAATAGAAAATTCCCAGTGAAGCAAAGCTGAGTAATTGCTTTCATATTCTAAAACCCTTTCTTATTTATTACTGAGAACGCAGAATTAATAACCGTATAGAGCCGCAAATCCTATCCCGATGCTTCGGGACTAAATCCTAAATTATTTAGTTTTGAAAAACTATTCCGAAGACCGACTTTTATAATCAAAACTGAATTTTCTATAATTATACATAAAGTCGCCAGCTTTATGCATAAAGTTGTGAACTTTATATATAATGGAGTGAAAATAATGCATAATATTTGGAAATTTATATATAATATTCAGAATATTAAGTATCGTGGAGTGAATTTTATGCATAATATTCTAAACTTTATATATAATATTCGCTCCACTATGCATAAAGTTCGGAACTTTATGTATTATTTTCACATTTTTATGCATAATGGCGGTTTTGGGAGAAAACCAAAACAGATTTCGAGCAATTATTGTTCATTATCAATCATTTAAAACAAGAGCATCAAAATTTGGTTTTTGCTCTTTTTTAACGAAGAATGAAAATAAACCCAAAAATTGTGGATTTTCTCTTCGCGCCTTTCTGCCTTGGCAGTGAGAAATCCCTAACCTAGTTGCAGCAGTTTTATTAGTTACGTTTGTATAATTGCCTATTGCACAATTGGCGAATTGTCATTTGCTTCTTTCTGCCTTCGCGGTGAAAAAAACCCCTAAGAGATAATTGCGGGATAATTGCGGTGAGACTGCGGTAAGATTGCAGTCAACCTAGGCTCACTTTTGTTCATTTCTAGTTCCATTTGCCCTTATATCTTTTTCTGCCTTTCTTCCTTTTACCTGTCACGAAGCCTCGGGATTTAGGATTTAGTCCCGAAGCTTCGGGATAGGATTTAGAGTTTAAGATTTACCATTCGCTTTTCTGTAGGAACAAATAACTACCTTTGCCTCTCAAAAAACGAAAGAAATGAAAAAAATAATTGTTTTACTGTCTATAATATTGATAGGTGCAAATGGTGTGACGGCAAAAGATAAGGGCCCGAAACTTGAAAAAGGATTGTACGCGGAAATAGAAACGAACAAAGGCAAGATTTTGCTTCAATTGGAATTTGAAAAAGTTCCACTAACGGTGGCAAACTTTGTGGGATTGGCCGAAGGGAAAATAAAAAACAAATCGAAAGCGGATGGGGTTGCATTTTATGATGGATTGAAATTTCATCGGGTGATTGCTAATTTTATGATACAAGGTGGCGACCCGAATGGGAATGGAACGGGTGGTCCGGGTTATGCATTTAAGGATGAGTTTTTGCCTGACTTGAAGTTTTCGGGACCAGGAATATTGGCGATGGCTAATTCAGGACCTAAGACTAATGGGAGTCAGTTTTTTATTACGCATGTTGCCACGCCTTGGCTCGACAATCGCCATACTATTTTTGGACATGTGGTTTCGGGACAAGACATTGTGAATGCTACCGTTCAGGGCGATACCATTGTGCATATAAAAATAATACGTAAAGGAAAACCTGCACGAAAGTTTAAGGCTGACAAGGTGTTTGAAGAACTAAATAAGAAATGATAGCTACTGTAGAAGTGAGCATGTATGCGCTCACAGATGATTATGCACCGAAAGTAATTGATTTTATTCAACGAATAAAACAAAATAAGAACATACGTGTGGAAGTAAATGGGCTGAGTACTCAGCTGTTTGGAGAATATGATGAATTGATGTTGGTGTTGAAAAATGAAATGAAACACGATTTTGATAATGGTAAGGTGGTGTTTTTGTTGAAGCTTGCAGGTAGCGAATTGACAAAAGAAAAATTGCCCGACATCTTAAAACAATAAATTCATTTAATTCATTTAATCTAGTAATGTTGAGAATTGCAATGGTGTTGTTTCCTCTGATTTTCTTGTCGTTTCAACCGAAGGGTGGAGTGGTTGGAAAACCGTTTCCTGTAATGGTATGCGAAGATTATAATGGAAAAGGTGTGAATCTTCCGGCTGATACCAAAGGGAAGTATACTTTACTTGGTATGGCTTTCAGCAAGGGAGCTGAAACGGAATTAAAAACTTGGCTCAATCCGATGTACAACAAATTTGTGGTAAAAAAGGATAAAAAAGATGCTGATGTTTTTGATGTGCAATACGATTATAATATCAATTTGTATTTTGTTCCCATGTTTACTGGCTTAAACCAGTTGACAAGTAAACAATCGAAAGAAAAAATAAAATCGCTTACCGAAAAGGAACTGTATCCTTACCTCTTGTTTTACTCGGGAGATAAGACTTATAAAGAGGAATTGGATTTCGAAAAAAAAGACACTCCTTATTTTTTTGTGCTCGATAAGAATGGAAAAATAATGTATGCCACCTCGGGCAAATTTGATGAGAAAAAGCTAGAAAAAATATCAGATTTTATTGAGGAGAATTAAGCGAGCTTACCTCACCAAAGTGAGTGTTCCATGTTCTCGGGCAATTTCTCCATTGCAAAAATTAACTTCGAGTACGTATTCAAACACATTGTCGTTCATGGTGAGGCCATGCAATGTACCATCCCAACCATCATTGATATCGGTAGATTCAAAAACTTTTTCGCCAATGCGATCAAATATTTTGAGATTAATAAAATCGATACCTCTGCCATGCACATGCAATACATCATTGTTGCCATCTCCGTTTGGTGAGAAACCTGTTGGCATGTAATAACTATAAATATTGGTAACGTTCACAACGGTTGTATCACTTGCAGTGCACCCATTCACATCGGTATACCTCACATAATATTGTTGAGTGGCACTTGGATTCACCGTCACCGTTTGACAAGTATTGCAATGCATGCTGATGGTCGGTCCCCAATAGTAATTGCTTCCTGATGGTTGAGCTGTTAACTCTGTTGTTTCGCATGCATTGATGGATAAGTTGCCGGTGATGGTAACTGGAATAGGCGCAACAATGTTGACGTAAGCAGGCATCACCAAGGTATCAGCGCCTTGTAGGTTTGACACAATAAGAATAACTGTGAATGGGCCTACGCTTGAATAACAAATGTTAGAAGGGTTTTGAGCAGTAGATGAACCAGGTGTTCCTCCAGGGAAAATCCAATTCCATGTAGTAGGACCGTTCGTACTCAGGTCGGTAAAATTGACACAACCATTGTTGCAGAATTGCAAATGATCACCAACAAAATTAGCGTGTGGCGGATTGCAACCATTTACGGCAACCGTTGCAACGGCTGTGTTGGAGCAACCATTGGTCGTTCCAGTAACGGTATAGCTTGATGTAACTACCGGAGTAACTGTAACCGAATTCGGACCAAGAGGAGTTGTTCCTGCTGTCCATGTAAAAGAATTAGCTCCAAGTGCGGTAAGCGTGGCAGACTGCCCAATGCAGATGGTGGTAGAATTAACCGAGACCGTTGGAGTGGTATCCACGGTTATAGTAGCCATTGCCGTGTCGTGGCAACCATTGCTTGTTCCAATAACAGTAAATGTAGAGGTTGAAGATGGAGAAGCGGTGGCTGTTCCAACACCTGTAGCTGTGGCTCCTGCACTCCATGTATAACTTGTAGCCCCTGTTGCGGTAAGGGTTGCAAGTTGTCCTGAACAAATGGTTTGTGGGCTAATAACAACAACTGGATTCGCATTTACAGTAACCGTTGAAACTGCAGTAGCTGAACATCCGTTGGTAGTTCCGGTGACGGTGTAAGTATCATTAATTATGGGGTTGGCGCTTGCTGAGTTTGCTCCTGAGGAGGTTGCACCCGAAGACCATGTATAAGAACTCGCACCTGATGCATTTAAAACAGCAGTTTGACCATTACATATCGTTGCATTGTTCACCAGAACGGTTGGAGTTGTATTCACCGTGATGGTGGCAATGGCTGAACCAGAGCAGCCGCTATTTGTTTCGGTAACAGTATAGGATGTGGTTGTAAGTGGTGATGCATCTCCTGTGGTTGGGCTTGTAGGTGTTACTCCTGCACTCCATGTAAATGTACTTGCACCTATTGCCACCAAATTGGCTGTTTGGCCCGAACAAATGGTATCAGAATTTACGCTTACGGAAGGAACAGAAATTACGGTAACGTTAGCCAACGCGGTATTACTGCAGTTACTATTATGTCCGGTTACAGTATAGGTAGTTGTCACCGTTGGACTCGCATCAGCAGTGTTTACTCCCGTTGGATTAGCACCTGCACTCCATGTATACGTAGTGGCTCCTGATGCTGATAACGTTGCTACCAGACCTGAACAGATGGTAGGAGAATTCACCAATACATTTGGAACGGTATCTACCGTAACTGTTGCAACGGCCGTTGCAGAGCAAGTTCCCGTTGTTCCTGTGACTGTATATGTACTTGTTATAAAAGGAGAAACACTCACACTATCGGGTCCTGCAGGGGTAGTGCCTGCACTCCACGTATACGTTGTAGCGCCAGTTGCTGTGAGCACTGTTGTTTGACCTAGACATAAAGAAGGAGAATTGACCGTAACGGTTGGTGTCGTATTTACGGTAACACTAGCAATGGCTGTAGAAGAGCATGTTCCTGATGCACCGGTGACTGTATAAGTAGTACTAGTGCTTGGAGAAACATCTGCGGTATTTAATCCTGTTGGGTTGGCACCTGCACTCCATGTATACGTATTGCCTCCGCTTGCCGAAAGAATTGCTGTTTGTCCTGAACAAATGGTTGGTGAATTGACTGTAATCGATAATGCAGCAGCAACTGTAACCGTGGCAACAGCTGTATTCGAACAAGTACCATCACTTCCCGTAACGGTATACGAAGAAGTTACAGTTGGACTTGCATCTGCAGTATTTGTGCCTGTTGGCAATGCACCAGCACTCCATGAATAAGAAAGACCTCCACTTGCAGATAAAGAAGCAGTTTGTCCAACACAAATGGTTGGAGAGTTGACAAGTATAGTAGGAGATGGCAGTAGGTTGATGGTTGATACTGCAGTGTTCGAACACGAACCAACAGTACCTGTTACGGTGTAAGATGTTGTTATCAAAGGACTGGCTTCAGCCGAACTTGTTGTTGTTGGGGTTGCACCTGTACTCCAAGTATACGAAGTAGCATTGTTTGCGGTCATTGTAGCCATTTGTCCTAGACAAATGGAAGGCGAATTCACAGTAATGTTTGGCAATGGAGTAATGGTAACCGTTGCAACAGCTGTATTGGAGCAGGTTCCATCGTTACCTGTTACTGTATACGAAGTGGTAATGGATGGAGAAGCAGTGGCAGTGTTCGTTCCCAAAGGTGTAGCTCCTGCACTCCAAGTATAAGATGTTCCATTGTTGGCAGTTAAAGTAGCAATTTGCCCTGCACAAACTGTTGACGAATTGACAGTGATGGTTGGCAATGTTGATACAGTAACCGTAGCTATAGCAGTATTCGAACAAGTACCTACCGATCCTGTGACTGTATAACTTGTAGTAATGGCAGGAGTGGCCGTGGCGGTATTGGTTGCTAAAGGTGCTGCACCTGCACTCCATGTATAAGAAGTTCCATTGTTGGCAGTTAAAGTAGCCGTTTGTCCAGAACAAATAGTTGGCGAGTTCACGGTGATAGCAGGCGGTGTAGTTACTGTAACGGTGGCAGTGCCAGTTCCTGAACAAGAGCCTGTTGTTCCGGTTACGGTATAAGTTGTTGTGCTAGCTGGCGAAACATCCACCGTGTTTGGTCCTGCAGGGGTAGTGCCTGCACTCCACGTATACGTTGTAGCACCAGTAGCTGTTAACGAAGCCGTTTGACCTGCACATATGGTTGCCGAATTCACAGTGATTGGCAACGATGCTGCCACAGTAACCACAACCGGTACACGAAATGTTCCGGGACATAAACCTACATAAAAAGTTGTAGTAGCAGCTAACACAGGTGTTGTGAACGTTGTACCAGTTCCTAATGAAACACCTCCTGCTGGAACATCGTACCAATTGATGGTTGCAGGCAAACTACCCGAAATAGAAGCAGTAAGCGTGGCCGTATTCCCTGCACAAATGGATGCTGGTGTTGTAATGATGGTATCATTGGGAGTGATTGATTGCAGTGGGTTTCCTACATCTCCTTTGGTTGCTCCATTCGGAGTAAACTCAGTTAACGAACCTGAGTTAGTGGTTCCATTGGCGCCAGCATTTGCATTGCGGGTAATTGCACCATTCGATATGGCGATGTATCCTCCACCACCTCCTCCTCCAGGGCCTTCCGATTCGGAAACAAAAGCACCTACTACTTGATTTCCTCCTACTCCTCCGTTAGCATTCACGGTTATTCCTGAAATAGTTCCTACAGCATTCAACACAATGGTGCCTCCTCCACCTCCTCCTCCAGCGCCATCAACACCTGAATTGCCCCCTACTCCACCGTTAGAAGTAATAGAGCCTGCACCCGAAATATAACCGTAACAATTAATATAAATCAAACCTCCACCTTTACCTCCTGTACCTCCTGCGGCATTATCTTCATCACCAGCACCACCTCCTCCTGCTAAAAATAATTTACCCGATGAATAATCTAAGGGCCTACCTCCTAAGCCTCCATTGTTTCTTCTAAAGTCTCCAGCCCAAGCATTGGTACCACTTACCCAAGGTCCAAGTATAGTAGCATTCTGATTGGTTGCTGCAAAAGAATAACCACCACGACCTCCACCCGAAGAAGTATGTGTAGCAAAACCTGCCGCTTCTAAATTCCATGCAGTGGTCCATCCTCCACCTGTATTATCTGGATTTCCCAAGCCATCCCAAGTGAGTATGTTACCTGCATTGGCTCCTCCGCCACCTGCCGAATTGTGCGAATCACCACCACCACCAGCGTTGGCTCCAGCACCTCGTGCTTGTCCTCCACCTATAGGGTTATAATCGGTTTGATAACCACCAACACCTTCACCTTTCTGTGCTCCTTCGTTGATGCTTGTTGCGCTCATTTGCCCACCACCATAACTCGAATTGTTTCCTGATAAAGCCCCTCCTCTAAAACCCAAAGCACTTGCAGTGATGCTTGCACTCGGATTGATGGTTACATAATTTTTAGCTTCAATGGCTACCACACCTCCAATATATGCATTACTCCATGCAGTGCACGTGACGGTACCTGGAATATTGATGATTAAAAAAGTATAACGCGGAACCCGCACTACTTGCACTCTTCCCGCAGCAGTATAATCATGTTGAAGTCCACAATCGATGGTGATGGTGGTGGAATTGGGAACTGCTGCCACTTGGCAGAATTCGTAATTACCACAATTGTTATAGTTAGTTACCGCTCCCGAAGTATTGTCATTAGGCCATCCAAGAAAAGTACCGCTACCAACAGGCCATTCAACAGATGTGCCACTAAGTGTAGCGCCTTGCATCTGTATCACCATTACCAAATCGCCCGGAGCAAGTGATGCCGCAAATCGACTATTGGCATTCAATCCGCTTGCTGCCACCGTAAGCGATGTTGAACCTGCAGTAGCATCAGCAGTTAATCGAGTGTATTCATTTACTATCTTACCTGCTGTAGCCACCACCAAGCTTCCATCCTTTCCGCGTTGAGCGTAGAGAATAGTAGTGAACAGAAAACAAAATAATAGTAAATATGATTTTACAAATTTCATAATTGAGTCAACTCTGGTACTAGATTCTTGCTAATTCCGAAATCATTTTCGGATTGTAAAAGTAATAAAATACTTTTTCTTTTCCTCCATTCTTAAAATTATTTGGTATTTTTATCGTTCAAAACTTCGGATATTCGGTTTAACACAAATGAATAATACTTACGATATCAATTGTCTAACTTTAATATAAATTAAATAGAAAATCCTGAAAGGATTTAATTTGAATAGCCACCAATGTAATTGGAGGGATAAATGTTTAACACAAACAACAACTCCTTAGGAGTTTATTATTTTAACACATATTAAAAAAAGAACAACATCAATTGTCTAACATTTATATCAATTAAGAAGAGAATCCTGAAAGGAATTAATTTGAATAACTCCCAATGCAATTTTGGGGTGTAAATATTTAACACAAACAACAACTCCGATGGAGTTAAATAACAAAACAAATGAGCACCTATACTCAACTTCTCTATCAAATTGTTTTCAGTACAAAAAACAGAGTACCTAACCTTGTAGAAGAAAACAGAGAAACCCTTTATAAATACATTTGGGGGATTTTGAAAAACAAACAGTGTCACCTTTATCAAATTGGAGGCGTGGCCGACCATGTGCATATAATTTCGCACCTCCATCAGAGCTGTTCAATTTCTTCTATGGTGAAAGACATAAAACTAGCAACTACTTCATATATTAAGGAAAAACAACTTTTTCCGAATTTTGATGGATGGCAGGAGGGGTACGGAGCATTCTCGTATTCCATTTCGGAAAAAGACAGGCTGATTGAATATGTAAAAAACCAAGAAAGCCATCATCTTATTAAAAGCTTTAATCAGGAATTAATCGACCTATTAAACGAACACCAAATAATTTATGACGAGAGGTATTTGCACTAAATGCATTCAACTCCTTCGGAGTTGTGATTTTTCCGTACATTTGTTTACCTCCCAATTTCATTGGGGGCTATTCACATTCAACTCCTTTGGAGTTTATTATTTTAACACAAATAAAAAAAAGGAACAACATCAATTGTTTAACATTTATATCAATTAAGAAGAAAATCCTGATAGGATTTAATTTGAATAACTCCCAATGTAATTTTGGGGTGTAAATGTTTAACACAAACAACAACTCCTCTGGAGTTTATTATTTTAACACAAATAAAAAAAACAAACAACATCAATTGTCTAACATTTATATCAATTAAGAAGAAAATCCTGAAAGGATTTAATTTGAATAGCCCCCAATGTAATTGGGGGTGTAAATGTTTAACACAAACAACAACTCCTCTGGAGTTTATTATTTTAACACAAATAAAAAAAACAAACAACATCAATTGTCTAACATTTATATCAATTAAGAAGAAAATCCTGAAAGGATTTAATTTGAATAGCCCCCAATGAAATTGGGGGTGTAAAAGTTTAACACAAACAACAACTCTGAAGGAGTTAATTAGAATTAACATTAATAAAAAAAAGAAAAACATCAATTGTCTAACTTTAATATCAATTAAATAGAAAATCCTGAAAGGATTTAATTTGAATAGCCCCCAATGTAAT
>Ga0194047_10000402_pt1 | contig 29571 bp, 29 predicted proteins | sample JunL225m_MetaG_2_FD_160070 | JGI IMG/M metagenome (GOLD analysis project Ga0194047, IMG submission 160070) | Anoxic zone freshwater microbial communities from boreal shield lake in IISD Experimental Lakes Area, Ontario, Canada - Jun2016-L221-5m | ecosystem: Environmental > Aquatic > Freshwater... | reverse complement strand
TGTTTTAGGAACACTCATAAATTTTACCGGAATGCGCAGAATATGGACAAGAGGAATAAAGAATGCAAACAAATTTATGATAGGAGCCGCAATAGCTTACAATCTGAAGAAATACATGAAGTTTAAAATGAAAAAAGTAAATGTACAGGTAGCCCAACTACCCATCCTAAAAAAAGGACTCAACAAATTCCATCAAACTTATTTTTTCGCTTTATAGCGATGGCAATTTAGCAGACCACATTCCATCCCCAAAATCCCATCCTCTCTTAAAACGCATCTATTGAGGTCGGTTTTTCCGTTTTCTGTTTTATTTTTGTATTAAAAAGAGGGTTGTGCAACGGCTACCTATGTTATCAGTAGTTTTGTCTTTCGTGTTCGTTTGTTTATGCACTTCTTAATGGTTATTATTTATTTATTAGTTGCTACAAATTGAAATTGATTCGCGTCATTTTTAGTTATCGTTACATTTACATTTGGATTCTTTTCCTTAAACTCTTTTAAATATACATAAAACAAAGCTAAGGTTGGAGCATCTAATCCGAAATTTATAAATGTTGTGGATTTATATGGAATGTTGTCGGAGTTAGAACCATTTGTTTTCCACCAACTCCCTGAAGCATCATACATATACAAGACATCATTATCTTTTAATTCATAAGGAATATTTTTCTTCTCCATCACCATAATTGTTTGATTTGTTGTATGAGTTAATAATTGTGTTGTTGTGAAAAATTGCTTCTCCCAAAATTTAGTTATTTGTTCACCACTTGTGTTTTGAGCGTATATAAAACTATTTATTAGTAACAGTATAATAATGATTTTGGCTTCTGTCTTTTTCATTGTATTTTAGTTTGATGTTGTTATTAGTGCTTTATTCTATTTCCAAATATTATCCCACTTGTCTTTATAGTTTCCCAAGTCTTTAATCCAAACTGAAATTGGATAATTCTTTAAAGGTTTACTTCTTTGTTTGTTATAATATTCATCATCTCTTTTTTTAATTAATGTTATTAGTTCTTGTCGAGGCACAATGTAATAATCAACTTCTTCTTTTAAGCTTATATGCACAAAAACAAAATTAGATTTGATTCTTTGTTCTATCAGTCCTATTTGGTCGTGTGTAATTCCAATATTAAAGTCTTTCTTGTTTTTAGTTGTTTTAACTTGTATTGCTTTTGTTTCGTCAGTGTATGTATTTAATGCAAATATGTCAACGGACGGATAGTTCTTCAAGGTAAGACTTGCAACCCAACCTTTCATATTCAACATACCCGCAACAAAATATTCTCCTGAAAGTCCAATTAAATGTTTGTCTAAATGTTTCGCCATAATAAACTATTCTTTCGTTGCGTTGCTGGTTCGGTTACGGTTATTAAAATTACTGATAACATATTAATATATGCACCTGCAATATTACTAAATTATTCAATCTCATGCTTTCAAAAAAATATACGCACCTTTTTGGCAGGATATATGCACCTCCTATAAGCCCAATTTATCCAACGGACTTTGCACTTTTTTCCCCCTCGTTGCTCTTCCTTTATATTTTCAGTAACGCTGCCTTTGCTGGTGTTTTTTCGCCTGCAAACGAACGACTCTTTATATACTCCACTTTTTTCATCCCCCAAATATACTTATATTATATAAGTATAATCCAAAATCTTCCCCCTACCCACTCCGTCACCCCTCTCTTGCGGAGAGGGGCCGGGGGTGAGGTGCTCTTTTTTAAAATCCTTCGTTTAAACGCATATAATTACTTGGACTTTGGGTAAAACGGAGCGGAAGCCTATACAAAAAACTTAGGATACGCTTAAACTCTAGTTGAAGCCTATACTAAAAACTTAGGATACACTTAAACTTTAGTTGAAGCCTATACAAAAAACTTAGGATACGCTTAAACTCTAGTTGAAGCCTATACTAAAAACTTAGGATACACTTAAACTCTTGTTGAAGCCTATACTAAAAACTTAGGACACGCTTAAACTCTTGTTGAAGCCTATACTAAAAACTTAGGAAAAGCCCAAATTGTTAAGACCATACTCCCAAAAAATCGACTTTTCATATTTTTGGATAGGTATAGAGGTTAGACGATTAAGTGATTTCTAAAAATTGTTCAGATAGACAAATAATCAATACGAATTACACAAAAATGAATTTCGTATCAAATAAATTGTAATTTTGTATTCGGAATTAAAATATTTTCATTTATAAACAATCAAAAAACAATAATCATGATAGACTTACAAAAAATTATTGATGGGTTTTTTATCGAAAAAGATATTACCCACGAGCGCTTGTACAACTTTAGTATTGACAACATTCAAAAAATGGTAAACAACAATGCGGGTGGCATTTATGACGACAACATTGCCAACACAAAAGCGGCAGCCGAAAATTTTCAAACTGCCATGAGCAAAACCACTGGCGACACTGGCACCCGAATAGGAGGAACCACCGCCAAAGACTTACAAAGAACAGCTATTGAAGAGTATTTGGCAATACAAATACTGAATGCTGCTGTGGTTTTTAATGGTAAAAAAACGGCTAATTATATGGAAACGTATCCTAACGGAATGGATAGTTTTTATAGTGTAAGCAAAGAAACCTTTGCTACCAATGTAGAAGCCTTGATTAAAAAAGCTAATAAATTTGAAACTATCTTAGGCACCACTTTCAAAACCACTATTACCGCTATGTACTCCACTTACTCCACAGCTGACGATAATCAAGTAGATGCCACTGCCGATGTGAGTGATGATATTAAAGACGAAAACACTGCTGCTATTGCACTTGCCGACCAACTTACCGACAACTTGTTCGACATAGCACGTAACAACCGCAGAAGCACCACAGCCATAACAACTTTTTTTACTCTATCGCTTTTATATCCTCAACATCGCAAACAAATTAAAAAAGGAAAGCCCGAAAAACATTCAGAAACCGAAGTTTGCACCATAGAGTACAGTGCCGGAAAACGCACACATATACACAATACCGGAGCCGCCAAACTTACCTTTGGCATGAAACTCGGAGGACTAAAAGTGGGTGCCACCATCACCCTTTTGCCCGATGAAAAAGCCAACGAACCTTTTAGTTTTTATTTCACCAATGGCGATTCGCTGTATGTAGTAAACAATGAAGATGTACCAGGCATGTATCAGCTCGATATTGTAGCTTAAATTTTCAGTTTTTATTTCCCAAAAAAAATCCTGCCCTGCGCAGGATGGTAAAGGTTACGAAGCGTGATACGCTGACTAACTGCACCTGATTGAAGTGGAAATCCTTTTTCTTTGACCTTTTCGGGCAAAGAAAAAGATTGGAACGAAAAGCAGGACGAAAGGAAACGAAGAGTGACGAACTGCCTGCCTTCAATTAGATTTGAGATATTAGATTTGAGATATGAGATTTGAGATATTAGATTTGAGATATGAGATTTAGTTGTTGGTTGTTAGAATAATTGCCTACTGCCCAATTGCAAAATTGCCCCTTCGCGCCTTTCTGCCTTAGCGGTAACCTTAAACTTTCCAATAAAAATATTTCCTCCCACCAATCAATTTATCATTAGCTTTGTGCTTATTAATAGGAGTAAAAAAAACAATCCATCATTCGATTTGTTAGAAGATAAAAAAATAATAAACACCATTAGTACATGACCACAAAAATAAATTGGAAAAAAGGAAGAGGTAAGCTAGGCATCCTTCAGCCCCTCATAGGCACTTGGAAAGCCGAGGCCGACTCGCCAATGGGCAAGGTAAGTTGCACTCGTCAGTTTCAGCCCATCCTCAATGGGCATTACATCCAGCTCACCGCCACTTGGCAAATCCTCACAAAAGTGTATACCGAAACCGCCATCATTGGCCTCAACGACAAAGTCATTTCGTTTTGGTCGTTTACCTCTGACGGAAAAAAATCGCAAGGCCACCTAGCCCTCGCCACCGATGTGCATCCACAAGCCATTTGTTTCGAAGCCCAAATGCCAGCCGGTTTGGCACGTATGATTTATTGGCCCGACCTCCACGAGGGCTTTCATTGGGCGGTCGAAAGCAAAACCAAAGCAGGCTGGAATAGGTTCACACATCATCATTATAAACCAATTAACAACTAACACCAACTAACAACCAATAACTAACAACCAACAACCAAACATGCAAATTTCCCATTTCAATATAAGAGTATACGGCATCCTTATTAAAAACGAAAAAGTGTTGGTGTCTGACGAGCTAATAAAAGGCACCTGCATCACCAAATTTCCGGGCGGAGGTTTAGAGTTTGGCGAAGGAACCATACAATGCCTCGAGCGCGAGTTTATGGAAGAAACTCAAAACCAGATAAGGGTGCACCGTCATTACTACACCACCGATTATTTTCAACCATCGACTTTTAATGCTTCGCATCAAATCATGTCTATTTATTATATTGTGAAACCCATTGGCGACTTCCTCATCCACACCACTCAAAAACAATTCGATTTCGACTTCAGCAATCATTATCAACAAACGTTTCGATGGGTCGACTATTCCGAAATTTCCGAACATCATTTCACCTTACCCATTGATAAGGTAGTAGGCAAATTGATGTACGATAAGTTCCGAAAAGAGAAGTTGACTTTATAATTAAATTTTGCAGCCCCCCGAAAAGCCCTGTTTATGTGCCTTTCGGAGACTCGCTTGTTATGGACATCATTGTCTTGTCAAAAATAAATTTGCATTATTCAATTTTGATTTGCTTACTTTGCACCGAATTTTAAAAAACCGCTGACATCAACTGTGGCTTTTTTCACCAAACAATTCAACAAAAAAAAACCGTATGAGCAAAAATTTAGTGATCGTTGAGTCCCCTGCAAAAGCAAAAACCATAGAAGGTTTTCTTGGCGAAGGATTTACTGTAAAATCGAGTTATGGTCATGTCCGCGATTTAGCAAAGAAAGGTTTTGGTGTCGACATCCTCAATAATTTCAAACCCGATTATCAAATCACCGAAGATAAACAGAAAGTAGTAAACGAACTTAAGAAACTTGCAAAATCAGCCGACATGGTGTGGTTAGCAACGGATGAGGACCGCGAGGGAGAAGCCATTTCGTGGCACTTGTTCGAGGCATTGGGGCTCAAAGAAAATACTACCAAGCGCATCGTGTTTCACGAAATCACCCGCTCGGCCATCAAAAATGCAATTGACCATCCGCGCACCATCGACAAACATTTGGTGGATGCACAACAGGCCCGCAGAATCCTCGACCGCTTAGTTGGTTTCGAACTATCGCCAGTACTTTGGAAAAAAATTCGTCCAAGCTTATCTGCCGGCAGGGTTCAGTCAGTAGCAGTGAGGTTAATAGTAGAGCGCGAACGCGACATAGATGGTTTCAACTCCACCTTTAATTATAAAGTAGTAGGAGTGTTCGAAATAAACGGACGTACCTTTAAAGCCGATTTAGCGAAACGATTCAGCACCAAAGACGAAGCACAACAGTTTTTGGAACAATTAAAAGGAGCCAACTTTAAAGTAAAGAACAAAGAAGTAAAGCCCGGAAAACGTACATCAGCAGCACCGTTCACCACTTCCACCTTGCAACAAGAAGCCAGCCGTAAGCTCGGATTCTCCGTGTCGCAAACCATGGTGGTAGCACAAAAGCTTTATGAAAGCGGTAAGATTACTTACATGCGTACCGATAGTGTCAACCTTTCCGATACGGCTATCAATCAAGCCACAGCAGCCATCACTTCTAATTATGGCGAACGTTATTTAAATATTAAACAATACAAAACCAAGTCGAAAGGCGCACAAGAAGCGCATGAGGCCATTCGTCCTACCTATATCGAAAATCAAACCATTGATGGCGACAATAGCGAAAAACGTTTGTACGACTTGATTTGGAAACGTACCATTGCTTCGCAAATGAGCGATGCAGTGCTCGAACTCACTACCATCACCATTCAAAACGATAAAACCGATATGGATTTTATTGGCAAAGGCGAAGTAATTGTTTTCGATGGTTTCCTTAAAATATACATGGAAGGTACCGATGACGAAAACTCGGAAGAAGACGAAGGACTGCTACCCGCCATGAACATTGGCGATGCATTATCGCTTTCCGAAATCACCGCTACTCAACGTTACTCATCACCACCAGCTCGCTACACCGAAGCTAGTCTTGTAAAAAAACTAGAAGAGTTGGGCATCGGTCGTCCGAGTACTTATGCGCCTACCATCTCTACCATTCAAAAGAGAGAGTACGTTATCAAAGAAGACCGTCAAGGCAAAGAACGTTTTTACGATTTCCTTACTTTGAAAAATAATGAACTTAAAGTTGAAAAGAAAAGCGAAATAACAGGTGCCGAAAAATCGAAACTATTTCCTACTGATATCGGAATGGTGGTTAACGACTTTTTGCTAAAAGAATTTCCTCAAATCATGGATTTCAACTTCACCGCCAAAGTAGAGGAGGAGTTTGACGAAATAGCCGAAGGCAAAATGGTATGGACCGAAATGCTGAAAGAGTTCTACCATCCTTTTCATAAACTGGTAGAACATACTTCCGAAAATTCCGACCGTGCTAGTGGCGAGCGTAACCTCGGTGTCGACCCGGTTTCGGGCAAAACATTAATTGTACGTATCGGTCGCTTTGGCCCTATGGCTCAACTTGGCGATACCACTGACGAAAACGACAAACCTAAATTTGCTGGCTTGCGCAAAGATCAGCGCATGGATACCATCACTTACGAAGAAGCCATGGATTTATTCAAGCTTCCGCGAGTAGCAGGTATGTTCGAAGACAAAGAAATGAAAGTGGCCATTGGCCGTTTCGGTCCTTACATTGTGCACAATAGCAAGTTCGTTTCGCTTAAAAAAGAAGACGACCCAATGACCGTTACTGCCGACCGTTGCATCGAACTTATTGAAGCAAAACGTCAGGCCGATATTGATAAATACATCAAAACATTTCCCGAAAATCCTGCTGTGCAAGTGTTAAAAGGCCGTTTCGGTCCCTACCTTGTTATCGATGGAGCCAATTTCAAACTTCCTAAAGATATCGAACCTACTACCCTTTCCTTAGACGATTGTTTAAAGATAGCTGCCGACCCTAAGAACGCAAGCAAAGGCAAGTCTTCGTTCCGAAAAAAAGCAGCCGACAAAAAAACTATTAAAGTGGCAGCCAAAAAAGCAGCACCTAAAAAAGCAGCACCTAAAAAAGCAGCAAAAAAAGCTCCCAAAAAGGCAAAAGCAAAAAAATAAGTTTATATTTGCTGTATCTTTTAAATCGAAATCTAGTTATAGTTTCAAATAGACGCGATGAAGTAATTTAATTATTTCGTTTGTTAGCAACCATAAAATCAAATGCAAGAATATTTTTCACCAATCGATACCACTCAGTTTGCTGGAGCCAACCTCTACAGCGATACCTCGTATGGCAACATCATCAAGTCGTACATCCAAGGTAACGATTTTCCCGAATTAGAAAATGTTCACCTTGCTATCATTGGTGTCGAAGAAGACCGAAAAGCACTTAACAACGAAGGCTGTGCCTTAGCCCCTGATTACGTTCGCGAACATTTGTATAAACTTTTTCAAGGAAATTATCAGTCGAAAATTGTCGACCTCGGAAACATTAAAAAAGGAAACTCCATTGACGATACTTATTATGCTGTCACCGATGTCTTAGCTCAGTTATTGCGAAAAAACATTGTCCCTATCATTGTTGGTGGTTCACAAGACCTCACTTATTGCAATTACCTTGCTTACCTCAAAATGGAACAAACCATCAACATTGTAGCAGTCGATTCTTGTTTCGATATTGGCGATGGCGAGCACGAGCTTAATTCACAATCCTATTTAAGTAAAATCATTTTACACAAACCCAATATCCTTTTTAACTTTAGCAACGTTGGTTATCAAACTTATTTCGTTGACCAAAATTCAATCGAGTTGATGGACAAACTATTTTTCGATACCCATCGTATAGGTCAAGTTCGCAAAAACATGGAAGATGTAGAACCCATCGTGCGCAATGCCGATGTTTTATCCTTCGATGTTTCCAGCATCCGCCAAAGCGATGCGCCAGGCAATGGCAATGCTTCGCCTAATGGTTTTTATGGCGAGGAGTCGTGTCAAATAACCCGATATGCAGGTATGAGCGATAAATTATCCTCCATTGGTTTTTACGAAATCAATCCTGCCTTCGACAACAATAAACAAACAGCACATTTGGTAGCACAAATGATTTGGTACTTTATCGATGGTTATTACAATCGCAAACAAGATTATCCAATTGTCGACAAGTCCGAATACACCAAGTATCGCGTTTCAATAAAAGATCACGAGCACGAGATTGTTTTTTATAAAAGCAATAAAAGCGACCGTTGGTGGATGGACGTTCCTTATCCAATCAATCATCAACTTAAGCACGAAAGGCACCACATGGTTCCTTGCTCTTACAGCGATTACGAAACAGCTTGCAATGACGAAATGCCAGACAAATGGTGGAAAACATTTCAAAAACTTGGTTAAAATGAGAAATCGAGGAAGTGAATATTTAAACAATAAATTGTTAAAAAATTTGTTTTTAACAAACTTATATATAATTTAGCGACCTCTAATTATTAAAAGGAGAACGTAACTGTTAATTTTTAACATATAAAAAATGAAGAAGACCCTTACTATTATTGCTTTATCGCTTACCTCGTTGGTAACGTTTGCTCAGCAAGATGCACAATTTAGCATGAACATGTTTAATCGTCTGGATGTAAATCCTGCCTATGCAGGTACCAATAAAGCACTTTGTGCTACATTGTTTTACCGCCAACAGTGGACTAATTTCCCAGGAGCTCCTAAAACAGGGCTTCTAAGTGTTGATTATGGTAACATTCTTCACGGAGGTGTTGGTTTAACAGTAGCTCAAGACCAATTGGGTTTTGATAAAACATTTGCTGCTAAACTGGCTTATTCATTCCATTTGCCACTTGGCCCAGGTGTATTAGGATTAGGATTAGATGCAGGTATGTTGCAAAAATCCATCTCTGGAAATTTCGTTGCTCCTGATGGTACTACTAGTGCGACAGGCGGTACTGATATGTCAATTCCTTGGGGTGGTGCAAAATCTACTACCTACGATATTGGTTTAGGTTTTTATTACTCAACTCAAAAACTATATGTTGGTTTATCATCATCCCACTTACCTGAACAAAGCTTAACTAAATCAGGAGCTACCTCTACCACAATAGGTACTTCTACCCTTAGTTATCCATGGAGTTACGATTACAAAGTGGCTCGTCACTATTATGTAATGGCTGGTTATACCTTCGATTTAAATCAAGATTTCGATTTAACTCCTTCTATCTTGACAAAATCTGATGCTTCTTCTACTCAGTTAGACATTAACTTATTAGCAAAATGGAGAAAAATGGTGTTCGTTGGTGCTTCATACCGTTTAAGTGATGCAGTAGTTGCTATAGCAGGTTTAGAGTGGAAAGGATTCCGTTTCGGATATTCGTATGATGTTACCACTTCTACTATTAAAAAATATAGCAATGGTACACATGAAATCATGTTAGGATATTGTCATAAATTTGTGAAGCCAGAAAAGAAACATGGCCACATGAATGTTAGATTTTTATAATTTTTGTAACTAATATATATCAATTCCGTAAAAGGTATTCTACATTCTTTTTTTATTAATTGTTTCAGTTTTTAAAAAAGTATAATAACTAAAAAATAAATAAATGAAAAAGTTGCTCTTATTTGGTTCATTGGTTGTCTTAGCCTCAGGGTGTGAGAAAAGTACCGGAGAACTTATTGGTGTTAACCCTCGTGCCGAATGGTTCGATATCGATCCGTTTGGAATGTTGTACCTCCCTATGGGAAGCTACAATATGGGTCCAAGCGATGAGGATGCGCCTTATGCACATACAACAAAAGCAAAAACAGTTTCGGTTCAGGCTTTCTATATTGACCAAACAGAAATTTCAAATAATGAATATCGTCAATTTGTTTTCTGGGTGCGAGATTCTATTGCTCACCGTGCTCTAATTGAAAACGGTAATGACGACCACGGAATTGCAACAGATGATTTCGAACAACCTATCGAACCACCATTGGTTAATTTTGATGAGCCAATTGGATATGACGAGCAAGATGTAAGAGAGGTACTCGAATTTATGTATCTGCCACCTGACGAAAGATATTACAAACGCAGAGAGTTGGATACAAGAAAAATGAATTACGAGTATTATTGGATTAATCTTCGTATGGCTGCAGCCAAATCAAACCGTTTTAAACCTAACAAAAATCCAGATGAAAAAACAGGATTGGATTTTATTGCAGGATATCAAAATACGAGTATCGGTGATAACAAAACGTTAGGTCATTATGATGTAAAAGATCAAGTGTCTGACGGAAGCGGTAATTACAATATTCGTGAAAGAAAAGACAAAGATAGAAGTGTTTTCATCGTGAAAGATGTAATTAATGTATACCCTGATACTTTAGCTTGGGTGCATGACTTTACTTATTCATTCAACGAGCCAATGACCAATATGTATTTCTGGCATGTTTCGTATGATGATTATCCTGTAGTGGGTGTAACTTGGAAACAAGCAAGAGCATTCTGTGTGTGGAGAACACAATTATTTAATAACTGGTTATTAGGAAACGGTTCAACTTATGTAAATGATTTCCGTTTACCAACAGAATCAGAATGGGAATATGCTGCTCGTGGAGGAAACGCTTTGAGTCCATATCCTTGGGGTGGACCTTATATTAGAAACTCTTTAGGATGTTTCTTGGCTAACTTCAAACCAATGCGTGGTAGTTATGTTGATGATGGAGGATTCCATACAGTTAAAATCATGTCATACAATCCTAACGATTATGGATTATATTGTATGGCAGGTAATGCAGCAGAATGGACTAGCAATGCATTTGATGAATCGGCTTACGATTTCGATCACGACTTAAACTCTGATTACGTTTACGAAGCACAAGATAACGAAGCAAACGTTTTAAAACGTAAAGTTATCAGAGGAGGTTCTTGGAAAGATGTAGGTTATTACTTACAAAACAGTACAAGAACTTATGAATACCAAGATACAGCTAAATGCTATGTAGGTTTCAGATGTGTTCAAACATATCTTGGAAGAGCTAAAGGCGATGCTGAAGGTGCAGGCGGATTTTAGTAACAATTAAATAGTAATCTCTAATAATAAATAATAATTAACTTAAAACTTAAAAATCATGGGTGGTAAAAAATGGAAAAATTTCATGGCCAAATTATATGGATTTGGTGCAGCAATCGTAATCGTTGGAGCTATGTTTAAAATCATGCACTGGCCAGGAGCGGGGCCAATGCTTGTTATTGGATTATCTACTGAGGCAGTTATTTTCTTTTTCTCTGCATTTGAGCCACCACACGAAGAGGTTGATTGGAGTTTGGTTTACCCTGAATTAGCTGGAATGCATGGCGAAGAAGGCGAACCAGTTCAGCAAATTGAAGAAGACAAAGGTTCTATTACAGAGCAATTAGACAACATGCTTGAGGATGCAAAAATTGGTCCTGAGTTGATTGCGAGTCTTGGTGAGGGAATGAGAAGCTTAAGCGATCAAGCATCTAAATTAAACAACATTACTGATGCAAGTGTTGCTACTAATGATTATGTATCGAGTGTAAAATCAGCTGCTAAAAATGTGGATACTCTTTCTGAGTCTTATTCAAAAGCTGCTGATACTCTTCTTTCATTATCAGTTACAAGTGATGATAGCACCAACTTTGGAGAACAAATCAATAAAGTTTCTAAAAATTTATCAGCATTAAATGCTTCCTACGAATTGCAATTGCAAGGTTCTAATGAACATTTAAAATCAACCGCTAAGTTCTATGATGGTTTGAATGATTTGATGAAAAACTTAAATGACTCAGTGGACGATACAAAACGTTACAAAGAGCAAATCTCTCAATTATCATCTAATTTAGAATCATTGAACACAATTTACGGTAACATGCTTACTGCAATGAGAAAATAGTTTTCTCTGCATAAAATGTTCAAATTGTAAGATAAGTATTATTAATAATCTAAAAAAAATAGAAAACTATGGCAGGTGGTAAAGAAACCCCTAGGCAGAAGATGATTGGTATGATGTACCTCGTACTAACCGCACTTCTAGCCTTAAACGTATCAAAAGAAATTTTGAATGCCTTCGTTATCGTAGAAGCTGGTCTGAATACCACAAATGAAAATTTTGATGGAAAAAATGGAATTTTGTATAAAAAATTCGATAAAGCCCTTGCTGATAATAAGGTGAAAACAAAACCTTGGTACGACAAAGCAATCGAAATCAAAAAAAAATCTGCTGACTTATGTAAGCTAGTAGATGATATCAAATCTGATTTATATTTGAAAGTACAAAAACTTCCTTCAAAGGATGTGGCGGATACTTTTAAGTTAAAACAACTTGATAGTAAAGATAATTACGATATCCCTACGCACTATTTATTAGGAGAAACACCTGAAGAACCTAAAGAAGATGCAAAAGCGATAGAATTAAAAAATGCAATTATTAAGTTTAAACAAGACATATTAAAGACTCCAACTGGGCTTACCCCTGATCAAGGTAAAAAATATGATAAAGAAAAAGCAAACATCAAATTAGGTTTGAACACTGATGATGTTTATTCTTCAAATGATGAGAAAATGGTACATTGGGAGTATAATAACTTCGATCATACAACCATGGCCGCTGATATGTGTATCTTTGCTGGTATAAAGAATGACATTAAGAATGCAGAAAGTGATGTGGTTGGTGCTTTATTAAAAGGGATTACAGCTGATGACTTTTCTTTTGATGCTGTTGAAGCCAAGGTAGTAGCTCCAAGTAGTTACATTCTCTCTGGTGAAGAATATACAGCAGACATTTTCGTTTCTGCTCATAGTTCAACACAAGACCCTGTGGTCTTAATCGGTAAGGTTGACTCAACTGATAAAAAGAATCCCAAAATTGTCGGAAGTGGAGAAAGCGTGAAAGTTTTTGGTGGTATTGGAAAATACGTTGTACGTACAGGGGCAGAAGGTGTACAAGATTATAGTGGTGTGATTAATGTGAAAGGTCCTGATGGTGCAATAAAAGCTTATCCTTTTAGTCAAAGTTACATGGTTGCAAAACCTGCAATGGCGGTTTCACCTACAAAAATGAATGTGTTCTATATTGGAGTTGATAATCCTGTTGACATTACTGTTGCTGGTGCTGCACCAACAGATGTTGTTGCAACTATTACCGGTGCTCCGGGTACCTTGGTGAACAGTGGACAGGGTCATTATATAGCGAAATTAACAGGGGGAACTACTTGTGATGTAAATGTATCCATAAAACAAAAAAATGGAAGCAAGGCCATGGGAAAACAAACCTTTCGTGTGAAGAAAGTTCCTAGTCCAAATGCTTCATTCGCTGGGGTAGTGGGAGATGGTTCTGTTGGATTATCCGAATTAAAAGCCGCTGGGGGAGTGGTACCGAAGTCTGATGCGTTTGAATTCGATTTAAAATTCCCTGTTGTTTCATGGAGTTTATCAGGTGTTGTTAACGGTCTGTTTATGGATGCAAAATCCAATGGGCCTGCAATCACACCAGAACAACAGACCTTATTATCAAAAGCCAAAAAGGGTCAACGTGTATTAATCGAGGAAGTCTATGTTATGGCTCCAGAAGGAAAACGTAAAATCAATGGCTGTACATTGAAAATAAAATAAAAAAGTGATGAAAAGATTAATTGTAGCTTTATTTGTTCTTCTATCTTATTGTGTCTCGAACACTGTTCAGGCTCAGGAAGTGTTGAAACCGTCTAAATATCCTGATGGGATTTATACAAAAGAAAACACCCGTACTCGAAGACCAATATCGTATACTTCCTTGAGGGAGGCTGACGTGATGTGGAGTAAAAGGATTTGGAGACAGATTGACTTGAAACAAAAAATCAATCATCCTTTGTATTACCCTACCGAAGTAATAGGAGACAGAAAAAGTCTTTTCCAAGCAATAAAAGATGCCGCCTTAATTGACAATTCGATTACGTGTTTCAATGCAATGGATGATGAATTTCGTAACGATTACACAAAAACGGACGTTGAAGGTTTACTCTCTAGATGGGATTCAACGCACCAAATTGACGATGTGAATAATCCTGGTGCACAAATTTTGGCTCCTGTCAAAGTAGATATCACCTCGGACATGATAACTGGTTATCAAATCAAGGAGGATTGGTTTTTTGATAAACAACGTTCGGTTCTTGATGTAAGAATCATCGGCCTTCTTGTGATGACTCAACGAAAATCGGAGAATGGAGATGTTGTTGGAAATAAAGGTTTGTTCTGGATTTATTTTCCAGAAGCAAGGCCTGTTTTTGCAAATCAAGAGGTGTATATGAGACACAATGATGCTGAGCGAAGAACAATAGATGATATATTTTGGAAACGATTGTTTTCAAGTTTTATTTTCAAAGAGTCTAATGTTTACAATCGATACATAGCGGATTATACAAGTGGTTTAGATGCTTTATTAGAGTCAGAAAGAATCAAAAAAGAAATATTTACCTCAGAACACGATTTGTGGCATTTCTAATAGTCTTCAATAAAATAAAAACCCTTCAGAATTTCTGAAGGGTTTTTTTTATGAGCAATATTTTTATTACATATCCTTAAATATTGAAGAGGATTTACTGTTTTTTAAATGCTTCCGGCTTCCATAGCAGGATTTACTTTTTTGACTAATCCCTGAAGCACTTTGCCGGGGCCTACTTCGGTAAAGGAGGTGGCGCCATCGGCTATCATTTGCTGAATGGTTTGTGTCCATTTAACAGGAGCGGTGAGTTGCAAATTGAGATTGTTTTTTATTTCGGCAGGGTTAGAAACAGCACTTGCTGTTACGTTTTGATAAACCGGACAGATGGGCGGATGGAAAATAGTAGCTTCGATAGCTGCCTGCAACTCGATGCGGGCAGGCTCCATTAAAGGCGAATGGAAAGCACCGCCAACAGGCAATACTAATGCACGTTTGGCTCCGGCAGCTTTCATGCGTTCGCAGGCTGTGTTGACTCCGGCTATACTTCCGGAAATAACTAGTTGTCCGGGACAATTATAATTAGCTGCAACTACCACTTGGCCTGCTTGAGTAATTTCTGCACAAATGGTTTCGATTATTTTTTCGTCCAGATTAAGAATAGCTGCCATGGTAGAAGGGTTGATTTCGCAAGCTTTCTGCATAGCGAGGGCACGTTTGGAAACGAGTAGAAGTGCATCTTCGAATAGTAATGTTTTGTTGGCAACCAATGCCGAAAACTCTCCCAAACTGTGTCCTGCCACCATTTCTGGATGAAGCACATCTTGTTTTACCGCTGCCAGAATAACCGAATGCAGAAATATAGCAGGTTGTGTTACCTTGGTTTGTTTGAGTTCTTCTTCTGTGCCGGCAAACATGATATCTGTAATGCGGAAGCCCAGAATATCATTGGCTTTTTCGAACATTTGTTTAGCCGACTCATGATTATCGTATAAGTCTTTTCCCATTCCTGTAAACTGAGACCCTTGTCCCGGAAATACGTATGCTTTCATAATTATTAATTTTGTTTTAAATGATTTATACTAATTCAATATTCTCCTCTCTATCGCAAACTTAATTGTTTTATGAACAATGAAGAGTGGTGCTAAAGTACTAAATAAAAAAAGTCCCGCTTTTGTTGCGGGACTTTTTTATTCACAATTAGGGAATGTCGGCTATTTTCTATCTCCAAATAAACGAAGTAACATAAGGAACAAGTTGATGAAATCCATGTAGAGGTTAAGTGCCCCCATGATTACTAACTTGCTTGCTGCAGCAGTACCAAATTGAATTCCTGCTCCAATGTTTTTCAATTTCTGAACATCATAAGCGGTTAAGCCAGTAAAAACTAAAACCCCTATGAAACTGATGATGTAATCCATTTGACTACTTTGCGTAAACATATTAATGACTGATGCGATAACAATACCAACTAAACCCATCATCATGATAGAACCAAATTTAGTTAAGTCGGTTTTGGTTGTATATCCTACTAAGGCCATAACTCCAAACATTCCAGATGCAGCTACAAACGTTCCGAATATTGAACTTGACGTGTAGGCTAAGAAAATGAAACTTAGACTCATTCCCATTACTGCAGCGAATAATAAAAATATGAGTAATAATACTGGATAAGAAAGTTTGTTGAATCCAAATGACATTACCAATATAAATGCCAATGGTGAGAACATTACCAAGTATCCCAATCCTGTCATTTTACCCAATGTTGGGTCAACTAGCAAGGTGATTAAATCAACACTATTTCCAAAGTAAAAAGCCACTACCGAAGTAATTGCCAATGCAGCAAACATCCATGAAAACACAGATGACATAAAGGTTTTAGAAATTGCTGCCGTTTCTTCTTGAGATTGAACGTAATTAAAATTGTTGGTTTCCATTTTTTATTGTTTTTATTTATTTGAGTTTTGGTGCAAAGATAATACCGAATGTAATTTCCTGCAAATATGTCAGTCAATTAAAGTCATTTCGGCAGAAGAAACGTATTGATTAATGCAATTTAGCACCAATTAAACTGATGAACTCCTTGCGGGTAGCATCTTTCATAAAAGCTCCTGTAAAAGCAGAGGTAGTGGTTACTGAGTTTTGTTTCTGAATACCTCTCATTTGCATACACAAATGCGAACACTCGATAACCACAGCCACTCCCAAAGGTTTGAGTGTATCTTCAATACAATCGCGAATTTCGTTGGTTAGCCTTTCCTGAACTTGTAATCTTCGGGCAAAAGCATCTACCACTCTTGGTATTTTACTCAACCCTACTATATGTCCGTTTGGAATATAAGCCACATGAGCCTTGCCAAAGAAAGGTAACAAGTGGTGTTCGCACATAGAATATACTTCAATGTCTTTTACTATTACCATGTGGTCGTACTCTTCTTTAAACATAGCTGCTTTTAGTATTTCAGCCGGGTTGAGGTCGTAACCGTGGGTAAGAAATTGCATAGCTTTAGCAACTCGTTCGGGAGTTTTTAATAAACCTTCGCGCTCGGCATCCTCCCCCATTTCGTTCAGAATGGTTTTATAATTAGAAGCGATGGTATTTATCAATTTTAAATTGTAACGGTCTATTTTTTTATAGCCTTCTACATCATCAAATTCATCGTGACTCATATTAATAGTTATTGGGTTTTGGTTAATTACTCTCCGTAATATTCCACATAGTTATTCGCGGTTTCGCAAAGTTTGATACAATATAATGTACATCCTAAAGCCGAGATATGCGGAAGCAGTTCTTTCCAGATGGCAATAGCCACATTTTCGGTAGACGGCATAAGTCCTTTCATAAAGTCGACATCCATATTAAGATTTTTATGGTCTAACTTGTCGGTAACATGCTTACGAATGATGGCGCTCAGTTCTCTCAGATTAATAGAATAACCCGTTTCGGGGTTTACTTCACCTCTAACGGTAACAAAGAGTTCGTAATTATGCCCGTGCCAGTTAGGGTTGGCGCATTTTCCGAATACTTCCAGATTCTTTTCATCGCTCCAAGCCGGATTGTGCAATTTGTGAGCAGCATTAAAGTGTTCTTTTCGTGTTATATTTATCATTTATGGAATTATAGGGCGCAAAGATAAGACCTTTTGATGAGTTCTGTAAAAAATAGTAACTTTGCGACAGTGAAAATAATGATTATAGCAGCCACCAAAAAGGAAGTAGAAACTTTGCTCCAAAAGATGGATAAAGTGAAGAATTCGCTTCACGGTGATTTCTTGATTGAATGCCATTACAAGCAACTGGAAGTGGATATTGCCATAAGTGGAGTAGGTATGGTAGCAGCTACACATTGTACAACCATTTTGAATAACATGAATCGTGTGGCCACCTTCAACATTGGTATTTGTGGCAGTTTTAACAGAAACCTAGAAATAGGAACGGTGGTGAATGTAGTAGAAGATTGCATTGCCGAAATGGGTGCTGAAGACGGAGAGAATTTTTTAAGCCTGGAAGAGATGGGTATTAATGAGCCTTCCCGATTTGACGTTAGAATGCCAATGGAAAAGGATTTTAATCCTTTTGTTGATTTATTGCCAAAAGTAAATGGTATAACTGTAAATACCGTTCATGGAAATGAAAAGAGTATTGATAAAGTTGTAGCCCGTTTGCATCCCATGGTTGAGTCGATGGAAGGTGCAGGATTTTTGTATTCCATCATGTCTAATACAACTCCCTATGCTCAGATAAGAGCTGTATCCAATTTTGTAGAACAAAGAAATAAAAATGCCTGGAATATCCCTTTGGCCATAAACAATCTGACCGATAAAATGATTGAAATACTTGATTACTTTAGTACGAAATGAGTTTGCCCGAAAACACTTCTTCCTCCCCTTTAACCATTGGTTTTAGTCCATGTCCGAACGATTGTTTTATCTTCGATGCGATGATTCATGGCAAAGTAGATACCGAAGGACTGGAATTTCAACCTGTGATAGAAGATGTAGAAACCTTGAATCAAAAGGCATTCGACAGAGAGCTCGATATCACGAAACTTTCTTTTCATGCATTGGGATATATTACCAATTATTATCAATTGCTCAATTCGGGTAGTGCATTGGGCAATGGATGTGGGCCTTTGCTGATTGGTAAAGAAAAAAATTTGGATTATATAATTACCAATCTGGAGTCGAAAATGTCGAACCTTGCCATCGCCATTCCTGGAACGTTTACTACTGCTAGTTTTTTGCTTGCTCTTGCATTTCCATTTGCTGCCAACACTGTAGAGATGAATTTTTCGGAAATAGAAGATGCTGTTCTAAGAGGCGATGTGGATGCGGGTTTGATCATCCATGAAAATAGATTTACATACGAACAAAAGGGGTTAAAAAAAGTAATCGACCTTGGAGAGTTTTGGGAAACCCTTGCCATTGCACCGATTCCTTTGGGTGGTATTGTTATCAAAAGAAGTTTTGATGATGAATTGAAACAAAAAGTAAATCGTATTATGAGACGAAGTGTGGAATTTGCTTTTGCTTATCCGAAGGCAAGTAAGGCGTTTGTGAAACAACATGCACAAACCATGAGCGAAGCTGTGATGAAACAACACATCGATTTATATGTAAACAATTATTCCATCGACCTTGGGCACGAAGGGAAACGTGCGGTGAAATTGTTTTTCGATAAAGCACTAGAACTTGGTTTGATTGATAAACTGAACGAAAACATATTTGTGAACCCTACATAAGTACTCGTGTTGAGCTCTGCAAAAGGAGTGCGAATGCTCACTAAAAATGAACAACAAAAAATTAGTTTTAATCCATATACCATTTCTTCTTTTCGGGAAGATTGCATGAACCACAAATGATAGTAGTAACAGGAGCAGCGGGCTTCATCGGAAGCTGTTTAGTAAGCAAATTGAATCGAGAAAGATTTCACGACATCATTGTTGTTGACGATTTCTCGGACGAAACAAAAATGAAAAATCTCGAACTAAAAACTTTTTCGCAAAAAGTGCATCGTGACGAGTTTATGCAGTGGCTTCGAGCCAATCAACGATTTGTGCAAATTGTTTTTCACATTGGTGCTCGTACGGATACTACGGAGTTCAACAAAGATATTTTTGATAAGTTGAATCTTAATTATACCAAAGACGTTTGGAATCTTTGTGTAGAATTTGGTTTACCGCTTGTTTATGCTTCATCAGCTGCTACATATGGTTTAGGCGAGTTTGGCTACGATGATAATCACGAAGTGATTGATCTATTAAAACCACTCAACCCTTATGGCGACTCGAAAAATGATTTTGATAAATGGGCCATTAAGCAAGTGCGTCAACCTTATTTCTGGGTAGGGCTCAAGTTTTTCAATGTGTATGGGCCTAATGAATATCATAAAGGCCGTATGGCTTCGGTTATTATGCATGCCTATAATCAAATTCAGGAAAAAGGGGAAGTAAAATTGTTCAGGTCTCATCATCCCGATTATAAAGATGGTGAGCAATTGCGCGATTTTGTGTATGTAAAAGATGTGGTAGAGGTTTGTTATTTTCTGCTTCATCATCGCAAAAATTCGGGAATCTACAATCTTGGTTCTGGCAAAGCTCGCACGTTTTTAGACCTTGTGAACAATACTTTTAAAGGTGCTAATAGAATTCCGAAAATTAATTTTGTTGATACACCGCTCGATATTCGCGACAAGTATCAATACTACACTCAAGCTAACATGGCGAAGCTTATGGCGATTGGTTATCAAAAACCTTTTCATACGTTGGAACAAGGTGTGGTGGATTATGTAGAAAACTATTTGGCAACTCATACATATTATTAAGCGCATCGCGTTTAATTAAATAAATTGTGATTATATTTTTCTTAGTTTTTGATAAAAAATAGTAGATAGGGAGATGCGGCCACCAGCTAATATTCGGCACGAGTAGAAAACTCCCTAACGGGGTAATTATCCAAGTGCGATTACCAATTTCCCAAGTTTCCTCACAAAATCGCAATCTTTTTTTACTGGTGTGCAGGGTTTGCTCACCAAAAAGCTAGGTTTGCTCACAGGTAGGCAACGATTGCTGACTGGTAAGAAACCATTTTTTACTAGTGCGCAATCTTGTTGTACCATGAAGCTAAGTTGGCTCACTTGTCAAAAAGGTTTGCTGACAGGTAGTCGAACCTTTTGACTAAAAATCTACCTTCGACTACCAGTCGGCAACGGTTTTTTACCAGTCGGCAACCATTACTTTGGGTAGTCCACCATTTTTTACTAGTCGGTAACCATCGCCTACTTGTCAGCAACCATCTTTTACCGCTTAACAATCATTCAGCACCAGACGGCTAACTCAGCTTACTAGTTGGCTAACGTTTATTTTGGTTTTGACAATAGTGCAATAGTCAGTAAATCAACATAATCGCAAAAAAAGCCCCGAACACAATTGCTCGGGGCTTTTTTTATTGAATAAACGTTTTTACTATTTTGCTGCAGGTTGTGCCTCAGTTGGTTCTTCTTCGGTTTTGCCCGAAAGTGCAGCCTTGTTTAGGTTTTCTTTCTGAATTACGATTAAGTCGTCCATTTTCTCTTTGTGCACGCGGCAATAGTTAGCCTCGGTAATGGAGATGAACACCAAATAAAGGATAAACATGATATAAGGTGCAAGTATAGAGTAACGCATCGATTTTTTTTCGCCTCCAAGGTGCATAAAACTAAATACGATGTAAAAAGCTTTTACAATGGTTAGGCCTACAAAGATAATTTTGAGCACCGCTTTCGAATGGCGCTCGTCATCAAGCAATCCTATTTTTAAGGCAAACGAACCAATTAATAATTCTACAATCGTTACTCCAAGCATAATCCAGAAAACATTCCATAATTTTCTGCGTGCCACTTTTCCTTCTTCTTCGCTATGATGAGCCATTAACTCATATTGAGGATAATCATCGTGAAATTCCATATTTTATTTTTTTAATCTTTTATTAGTTAATAATTTTCTAGTTCTAATTGCCTCTTCGAACTTAAAGTAGGTAGAAAAACGTAAACACAAATACCCATACCAAATCGACAAAGTGCCAATACAATCCAGTTTTTTCAACCATTTCGTAATGTCCTCTACGTTCGTAAGTGCCACGTACCACATTAATAAATATCACCAAATTGATGATGACACCACTGAACACGTGGAAACCGTGGAAACCCGTAATAAAGAAAAAGAAATTGGCAAACACAGGCAAACCGTACTCATTCACAGTCATGTTGGCACCGTATACAGTTTGTTGCACCCAATTGCCATCAATGCTCACACTGCGTAACGCACCATGCGGAGTACCTACAATGAAGTGATACCATTCCCAAGCTTGCGAACCTACGAACATAGCACCACCAATGATGGTCAACAGTAACCAAAAAGTTACTTTCTTTTTATCGTTGCGATGACCAGCCTCTACTGCCAATACCATAGTAACTGACGACATGATGAGGATTAACGTCATCAAACCCACATAAGCCAACGGAATGTGCCCATGGTAAAAAGGGAAATGTGTAAACACATCGGCCGGATTGGGCCATACTTCGGGGTGTTTGTGGCGCATAAAACCATAAGCGCATAACAATCCTGAAAAGGTTAAAGCATCGGAAACTAGGAAAAACCACATGAAGAGTTTTCCGTAACTAACGCTGAATGGTGACTTTCCACCACTCCAAGGAGAACTTGAATCATTTTCGGCAATAGCGTGACTTGACATATTTATTTTGAAATATTAGGGATTAATAAAATTTTCGGGTACGAATATGCAAAATATTATTTAAATTCATCTAAATAAAGATAAAAACAAGAATAAAAATATCCACAATACGTCTAAGAAGTGCCAAAATATGGCACAAAGTCGTATTCCAAGAAGGTTTTCGGAGTTGTATTTATTGGCCATCGATTTTATCCAAACCCAACCAAGTGCTATCATACCACCTATCAAATGTGCAAGGTGCAAAACAGTGAGCATATACATGTACGACCCCGCTGCATTACTATACTTTCCTGCAAAAAACACTTTTTGGTCAACCAACGAAACCCAAGCCTTAAACTGACAGATGATAAATGCAAACCCAAGCACGAAGGTAATAAAGGCCGCTAGTTTTATGCTCTTCAAATCGTTTTTCTTGGCAGAAGCCAATACCCAATTCATCGTAACGCTGCTCAATAGAATGATGGCCGTGCTTACATAAAACATTTGTGGCATATCGAATTGTAACCAATCACCTTTTCCCTTTCGCACCACATAAGCGCTGGTCAATCCGGCAAAAATCATCACCATCGACACTATTCCTAACCACAACAATGGCATAGCCGATTTCTCGCGGATTTCTTTTTTTTCTTTTAATGATAAAGTACTCATATTATCTATATTCTAAACTATTTTCAACCATTCAATATTTCTCACCATACTTTACTAATACCCAAGCATCACAGCTATTTGCACCACTGGTAAATAGAAAAAGGAACTAAACATCAGCTTTCGGGCAGCTTCCACCGTGCAGTCGCGGTAAAGGGTGTACGCCTGAAAAGTGAAATAAACGCCACATATAAGGATGATGATGGCCGAAACCACACCCGACATGTGAAATACAACTGGCAATAAACTGATGGGTAATAAAAATAAGGTATACACCAACACTTGAAAAGCACTGCTTTTATCTCGACCGCCAAGCGAAGGAAGCATTTGGAATCCTGCTTTTTTATAATCATCGTCAAGCACCCAAGCGATGGACCAAAAATGAGGAAACTGCCACATAAACTGCACTGCAAACAAAACCCAAGCTTGAAAACTGATTTCACCAAAACCCGAAGTAGAGGCTACATAGCCCAACATAGGAGGAATGGCACCCGGAAAGGCCCCAACAAATACCGCAAATGGAGTAAACCGTTTGAGCGGTGTGTAAACCGCAGTGTACAGAATCAATGCTACTAGCCCCAGAATCCCACTGAGTGGGTTCATAAATATCCAAAGTATGCTGATGCCGGTAATTCCCATTATTATGGCAAGGATATACGATTCGCTAGTCGACATGCGTTCCTGAGGCAAAGGTCTGAGGTAAGTGCGATGCATCAATTTATCGAGATTTTTCTCAATAATTTGGTTGAATCCGTTGGATGAACCTGTAACTAAAAATCCTCCAAGTACAAGTAAGAGCATCTTTTTCCAGTCGACAGTATGCGAACCAATCACAAATCCGATGGCTGCCGAAAATACCACCAACGATGCTAAACGCATTTTTATGAATTGGGCATAGTCGCGTACTTTGCTATTCTTAATAGCCTTCATTTCAGCTGTATTTAATTCTTCTACTTGCAATTGTTGATTAACGATTATTAATTTATATTATTAAATGATTTACAAAATCGGGTGCAATTTTACCTAATATTATCTTATTGAGAAAGGTAAAAAACTATAATAAAGTTAACAATCCTTATCCCGATAGGTGGATAGCCAGTCAATAAAAATTAAGGTTAATGGATAAACCAACGAAACAAGGATTAATAAGTAATCACTTGTTCCACCATATCTTTTGGTATTTCGCGGAATTCATATTTTTGAGTACGCAATTGAGGTTCGAAACCAGCTTCGCGAATGGCTTCTTGAATTCCATTGGCCGTAAATCGATGTGGAGCACCTGCTGCCGAAACCACATTTTCCTCAATCATGATGCTACCAAAATCGTTGGCGCCTGCATGCAGACAAATCTTTGCAATTTCTTTGCCCACTGTTAGCCAACTCGCTTGGATGTTTTTGATGTTCGGCAACATAATTCTACTCATGGCTATCATTCGTATGTACTCGTCAGCAGTAATCTTGTTTTTTATTCCTTTGTGGCGTTTCAGTAGTGTACCGTCATCTTGAAAAGGCCATGGGATGAATGCCAAAAATCCGTTCGCATCCTTAGGTTTTTCGCTTTGCACTTCTCTTATCCACACCAAGTGTTCGAAACGTTCCTCAATGGTTTCAATATGTCCAAACATCATGGTGGCTGATGTGCTAATGTTTAATTGATGAGCAGCTCGCATCACATCCAACCATTCTTTGCCTCCGCATTTCCCTTTTGAGATGAGTCTTCGCACTCGGTCGTTTAATATTTCAGCACCTGCACCAGGCATACTGTCCATGCCTGCTTCTTTCAAAGCTTTTAATACTTCGGTATGTGTGCTTTTTTCGAGTTTGGTAATATGTGCCACTTCTGGTGGCCCGAGGGTATGAAGTCGTAAGTTTGGATAAAGTTTTTTTAGTTCTTTAAACAAATCAACATAAAATTTTAAACCTAAATCGGGATGATGCCCACCTTGCAACAACAATTGATCGCCACCCAAACGAAGCGTTTCTTCAATCTTTACCTTATACGTTTCTATATCGGTGATGTAAGCTTCTTGATGACCAGGCACACGGTAGAAATTGCAGAACTTACAATTGGCAATGCATACATTGGTTGTATTCATATTGCGGTCGATTTGCCAAGTTACCTTGCCATCGGGTTTTTGTATCTTGCGAAGTTCATTGGCCACAAACATCAATTCAGATGTAGGTGCTTGTTTGAATAAACAGACGCCTTCTTCTTGGGTTAAAAATTCAAAGTGGAGTGCTCGTTTTAATAATTCGCTTGTCATTAGTTGTTGTTCATTAGTTGTTGCCAAAAATCTATTCGTTTGTAATCAGAAATCATTTACTACTTTTACCTGCTCAAAAGTAGATAATATTATTACTACCATAGTCAATATTAGCATTTAAATTTATGACAGAAGAAAAAATAATTGTTGGAATATCGCAGGGAGACATCAATGGGATAGGGTTGGAAGTAATCATCAAATCATTTCTCGACCCTACTATTTTTGAGTTGTGTACTCCTGTGGTTTTTGGTTCCAACAAAACTGCATCGTTTCATCGCAAAACATTAAACATAGAAGATTTTAGTTTCAATCAAATAAAAGAAGTGAGCGAAGCCAATGGCAAACGTGCCAATATTATCAATGTGTATGACGAAGAGGTGAACATCGAATTGGGCAAACAAACCGAGATAGGAGGGAAGTATGCACTTAAATCGCTGGAAGCTGCTGCCTATGCTTTGGCTCAAGGAAAGGTGCATGTATTAGTTACTGCTCCTATTAATAAAGAGAATATTCAATCCCCCGATTTTAATTTCCCTGGACATACCGAATACCTTGAAAGTAAATTTGGAGATGGCAATAGCTTAATGTTTTTGGTGAGTGATACCTTGCGTGTTGCGGTGGCTACCGGACATATTCCAGTAACACAAGTGGCTGCCGCCTTAACAGTAGAAAAAATTACCAACAAAATAAGAGCCCTTCATCGGTCATTAGTGAACGATTTTAATATTACCAAACCTAAAATAGCCGTGCTAGGGCTCAACCCGCATGCTGGCGACAATGGTGTGATTGGTAACGAAGAAAAAAACATCATCATACCTGCCATCAATACTGCCAAAGAAGAAGGCATTATTGCGTATGGACCTTATCCTGCCGATGGCTTTTTTGGAAACAAAACCTATACTCAGTTTGATGCGGTACTCGCTATGTATCATGACCAAGGATTAGTGCCTTTCAAAACCATAGCGTTTAACAACGGTGTCAACTTTACAGCAGGCTTGCCAATAGTGCGTACTTCGCCCGACCATGGAACTGCTTACGACATTGCAGGCAAAAACAAAGCATCTGCAAAATCGTTTCGCGAAGCCATTTATACAGCAATTGATATTTATAGAAACCGGAAAACAAATAAACTTAATGCAGCCAATCCATTAAAAATTTCTACTCCGAAAAGAGATAGAGATAGATAAAACGTGCACTCTTCTCTCTAGTAAAAAAATGGCTTTAATAAAACCTGTAAAAGGAATACACCCAAAATTTGGTAATGATTGTTACCTTGCCGAAAACTCAACCATAGTGGGTGATGTGGTGATGGGCGACCAATGTAGTATTTGGTTCAATGCAGTGGTTCGTGGCGATGTGAACTCCATACGAATGGGAAACAAAGTGAATGTACAAGATGGTGCCGTGATTCATTGTACCTATCAAAAGACAAAAGCCACCATTGGAAACAATGTATCAATCGGTCATAATGCATTAGTACACGGATGCACCATACACGACAATGTTTTGATAGGTATGGGAGCCATCATTATGGACAATTGCGAAATAGGCAGCAATACCATCATTGCAGCGGGTGCTGTGGTACTCGAAAATACGAAAGTGGAATCGGGTGTGATTTATGCAGGTGTGCCTGCTAAAAAAGTTAAAGACATCAATCAAGAATTGATAAAAGGCGAAATCAACCGAATAGCTGATAACTACATCATGTATAGTAGTTGGTTTAAAGACGACCACTAGCTAAAGCGCTAGGTGTTTCGATTTTACTTCTCTGCCTAAAAACAAAGTAGCTGCTGCATCAAAATTTTCAGTCGAATCGGTAGTGAAATAATTAATCTCTCCTCCTTTGCTACATTTAGTCTCCATTTCAGGATGACGATAAAGATATGAAACCAAACTTTCGGCTACTATTTCTCCTTGTGTGATAAGCGAAATGCCTGTAGGCAAATATTTCTTAATAGTGTCGAGCAACAAGGGATAGTGCGTACATCCCAAGATGATGGTATCGATCTTGGCATCTTTTGCTAATAACGAATTCAAATTTTTCTGAACAAAGTAATCGGCACCAATGGTATTCATCTCATGGTTTTCAACAATGGGTACCCACATAGGGCAAGCTTCTTGATGTACGGTAATAGACGGAAATAGTTTTTCGAGTTCTATCGGATACGATTCCGAATTAATGGTGCCTGTAGTACCCAACACTCCAATATGCTTGGTTTTGCTGTATGTTCCCACCACTTCGGCAGTTGGTCGGATAACGCCAAGCACTCGTTTTTGCGGAGCAAGTGTTGGCAAATCTTTTTTTTGAATCGTTCTTAGCGCCTTGGCCGATGCTGTGTTGCAAGCAAGTATTACAAGTTCGCAATCCATCGAAAACAAATGTTGTACACATTGCCATGTATATTCATACACCGTTTCGAACGAACGCGAACCATAAGGAGCACGAGCATTATCGCCAAGATAGATATAATCGTAAGCAGGTAGATGATGCGCTATTTCTTTCAAAATAGTTAATCCTCCGTAGCCAGAATCGAATATACCTATTGGTTTTTTACTCATGTGTTCTTTTCGAAATTCAATGCAAGTTATAAAATATTAGGATAGCAAACTAAAAGTCCTGTTTTGAACCAACAAAACAGGACTTAAAGATGAATAACGAAAATGCTTATTTTTTATTTGGTGTTCCTCCTTTAGGCCCATTGTTAGCTGGAGCAACAATAGGTGTTGCACCCGGAGTAATTCCAAGTTTTTTAATCACCAATCCAATAATGTCGTCCGATTGTTCGCTGTAAATAACCATACCAGTACTTGTGTCTAATACATATTTAAACCCATTTTCTTTTGCCACAGCATCCACTGCTTTTTTAGCTTTTTCGTAAACAGGTTTCGATAGCTCAGCACTTTTCTTTTGATAATCTGTTTGTGCTTGTTGTTGAAAATCTTGAATACGTTGATTCAAATCGTTCAATTCCTTTTCTTTTGATGCACGCACCACTTCGGCCATATCTTTCGATTTTGCTTGGTAATCATCGTATTTTGTTTTTAATTCCGATTGCATTGCTGTTACTTGTTCTTCCAACTGTTTTGCATAATCTTGCACAGCTTGTTGTGCTGTTTTCGACTCAGGCATAATGCTAATCAATGAGTCTAAATTGATATGCGCTATTTTTTGCGCGTTCATAGTGGTAGAGCATAAAATAAAAGTAACTCCAACGATTGCAATCTTAAAAATGTTCTTCATCTTTCTTTCTTGTTTTTATTTATTTATTAATTGTAATTTATTATTGAGATTTTTTTGGACCACCACCAGCAGGACCTTTGTTTCCTGGTGATGTCGGCTGAGGGGCAGTAGAATTTAGCTTATTCTCTTTTTCGTATTTGTCAATGTTTTTACCTTTGTTTCCTCCTTTGTATCCCATCAAATTAAGCACATCATCACTCTTGTCGAGTTTTGGACTCGTGTAAAGCATAGTCAAATCGCTCGATTTATCGAACATGATCGAATACCCACCTTTTTCCGAAATTGTTTTCACAGCGTTGTACACTTTGTCTTGTATTGGTTTTACCAATTCCTGACGTTTTTTGAACAATTCGCCATCCACTCCAAAACGTTGCTTTTGCAAATCTTTAGCATCTTTTTCTTTTGCCACTATATCCGCTTCACGTTTCTTTTTCATATCATCGGTAAGCAATATTTGCTCCGCCTGATAAGCTTTATACATCTTATCTATCTCGGCATACTTAGCTTCCACTTCTTTTTGCCACCCTGCCGATACCTTATCCAATTCCGATTGTGCCGATTTATATTCGGGTATATTACCTAGAATATACTCACTATCAATATAAGCAATTTTCTGTGCCACCGACACCGCACAGCTTGCTACCAATACACTTGCGACTAAAATTATCTTTTTCATTTTTTTACAATTTTTTTCTCTGTTTGTCAAAAAGCGAGCCAAAAGTAGTAAAATTTTGTTCTTCACCAGCCTTTTTAGAAAAGATACTTCATTTCTCTACATCCCAAACACACCATATATAGGTATCATTTTAAGTAACTATTGATCTTTATGATAAATGAATTATTTTCTAACCACGAAAATGAAGCAAAAACCCTCCTCATAGCAACAACGAGCCTCCTTATTCCAACAACACGGTTTTACGGATTTAAAAAAATAATAAGTTAAAATGAGTACAACATTTTGCTCCCCTCCAACAACCAACAACCAACAACTAAAATTAGGGCAGGCAGTTTCACTCTCTTCGTTTACCTTAGTCCCGCTCATATCTTTGTCCCGAATTATAAAATTAACTTTGTGAAGAATTAAAAAAGCTAAAAGCTGGTAGGCAAACTATACGTCCCGCAAGACACGTTTTAATTAACGATGTTGAGGGAAAGGACA
>Ga0194047_10000401_pt1 | contig 29579 bp, 18 predicted proteins | sample JunL225m_MetaG_2_FD_160070 | JGI IMG/M metagenome (GOLD analysis project Ga0194047, IMG submission 160070) | Anoxic zone freshwater microbial communities from boreal shield lake in IISD Experimental Lakes Area, Ontario, Canada - Jun2016-L221-5m | ecosystem: Environmental > Aquatic > Freshwater... | reverse complement strand
TAAGCGTATATCCTGCAAATTTTGCCAATCGAAAGGCACCCCAATCGTTTGCTAATTGATGCCCTGGGTCTTGTGTATTTTGGATATTGAGACTTGGAATTACTGTTTCTAAAAGAACTTGTTCATCGAGATTTGATAATGGCTTAGTGATATACTCATCCAAAGCGGAAGCCGATACCAAATAAGAACCCTTCGTAAAGAGAAGTAGACCTGATTTTTCTTTAAGTTTATTTATTTGATTGTATAATATATCTTCCTTTGATTGTTTAGAGACGAACAAAATCGGCAGAAAACGAATTGCTTCTAATTCTTTTGTTAACCTGATGTGCAAACCTATATATAGACCCATGTGCTCAGCATCTTCATTACCTAACCTGACTGGAATTATTAATCTTTCAGCATGAAGTAAAAGGTCTGTATTTGCGATAAGCCAACGATGTATATCCTCATCCTTCGACTGGTTACTATATTCAAATTTCTGACATTTAAAGTCTTCTGAAAAATTTGATTTAGAATCTTCAATTACAACAATTTTATTATTCATATCGGCTATTTATTTTGTTTGTAAGTTTACTGATTGCATCTTCCATTATCTTAGCTGTTGTTTTTATATCACTATATTTATCTTCAAAATTGTTATATGCATCTTCATAAACGTCTTTATTAGAGAATACTTCGCTCATATAAAATAATTCACGTAAATCCTTTCGATCTTGACTACCGCTGGGGAAGGCAACCTCAAAATTGAAATTATTTCTACCCTTAAATAAAACTCCATTACTTAATCTGTCTTGAATGATAGCAGCCTTCTCAACCTCATAATTTTTTCCCAGAGACAGTAATCTTAAATCAATTGAACCCTCTGATTTAAAATAATTCATAAAAACTATTAAGTTGTTATAAAGCCTATCTTTCTTAATTTCCTTAATCGAATCACCGTCAAATATTGTAGCCGTAAACCCATTGCTAAATAAGCAATAAGGAATTTTGCTCTTTTTTGCCATTGCGACTATTCGTTCTTTAACTTCCTTTTCCTCCAAAGAATCATGAATTAGTATACAGGCTGCATCCGATATGATATGATCAATATCATTTTCGGAAATCGTTTGAAACCAATTAATAATACCATGATAAGTCAATAAAACTTTTGTGAAATCTAACTTATAGTTTTCTGACATTTGGCCATACTTATTATCGTCAATCAGATATATCATACTTTAAGCGTAAAATGTTAAAACGTGTGTAAATCCTTCAATCAATGAGTCAGCTATTTTTTCCTTTGGCATCCTATTAGAATTAATATCAAATAGAATATTTAATTTATTAACTGAATCATCTGGTGATTTAGAAATAATTGACCAATCACAAATACCAAAGAGTGCTTTTTCAGCCTCCAATAAATCACCTTGAAAAAGCTCTTTTTTATCCAATGGTTTATTGCATACTGAACCCACATGAATTATTTTAATAATTCTTTTGCTGCCTTCTTCATCAGCCTTTCGTGAGAACTCTACTCGAATTCTATTACTGTTATTAAACCGTTGACTTATTGCTTTAATAAGGTATGAAATACCAACTTGCATCGCATCAACATTCGTGTAAAAATTAGCTTTATCTAGGTCAATTAATTCTATATCAAAAGACAAGTATTTTGAAGCTAAATTTTCAGCTAATTTGTTTTTGAATATGTATTCTAAATCAGGAGCCTTTATTTCAATACTCTTTTTAAAAGGTGTAATGAAACCTTTCTCAAATACTTCATTATTTATAGGATGTGTAATTGGATTAGCTTCCATCCAACTTAATAATTCAGGAGATTGCCAATTTAGTTTATATGAAACTTTATTGAAACGCCAAACCTTGTTAGGGTCGCCAAATGCGAACTGGTTTATTCTTGCCCACAGACTTGGTGGAATTACAAACTGAGATGATAAGTCATTAAATTCCTTTTTAGCAATTGTGAGAATGCTATTATAATCAAAAACAGAATCTGTTTTATCGTAATCATGGGTAAGGAATTTCAATCCTTCACTGGCACGAAAGCTTAATAAAAATCTGGTTACATCAATAGGCTTATGCTTTGATAGGTCAATTTCCTTTTCTTCTTTCTCATTATTTTCTAGAAACTCTTCAAGGGGAAGGTTTTCGCCTTTATCAATGATTATCTTTCTTTTCAACTTGATTTGACCTTTTGCAGAATCAATTGGATTAATATTAATTCTAAGTCTGTTAGTATCTTGTTGGTGAGCTTCTTCCTTTGTGGTGTATGTATTTTCAAAATCACCAATTGAAAGAATATTTTCCAAAGAAATTGAAGGTGTTTTAATAACTTCATCTTTATTTAATACAGTGAATGTACCAAACCTGCTCTTCAACTTTAAGTACAATTCATTATCCGCTCCCTTCACCATTTTCAGGTAATCAAGTTTGCCGGAAATAACATTTGCCATATCTGGCTTGCCATTCTTTACATGGCCTTTGTCGGCAATGTATTGCTGTAAAAAGAATCCTGAGGCTCTTTCGTAACCATACCTTTCCCAGTAATAAAGCCACATACGCAATTGCTTGATGTATCGCTGCTGCACATTGACTTTTTCATTCACCAACAGGCCGGTTACTTCTTTACGGTAGCCATCTTTTTGCAAACGGGTTTTGCTTTCTTTAATGTGAAAGTTTTGCTCAGCAATTATCCTGTGTAATTCTTTTAAAAACTCACTCTCGGGCTGATACACGTTGTGCATAGAACTAAAAGTGATGTCATCGGCATAACGGCTGTATTTTAGGCCAAAACGTTTTGCTACACCTGACAATAAATAATCAAGTTTTTGGCAAACTATGTTTGTTATTACCGGTGAGGTGGGAGCACCCTGTGGCAATACATTGCGTTTTACTTTTTCCCATACACCATTTTCGTTTTTGCGTTCTACCTCCATTTCGGTACAGCACAATGATGCAATGATATTGGCAACGTCCAAACGACTTGTATCCGGTATTTTATTCACCAGCCAGAGTGTGCCTTCCAGCGATTTGCCAGCTTTGGTTTTTAATGAACTGCTGCCAAGTAAGATGTACTTATCCTTTTCCTTGTCGAAATTATTAGCCACATAAAGGGTTCCGTAGGGTGTATTGGTAAACATCCTTCCCTTGCCCTTTAAGAAAGTAACAGGTTCATCGGTTTTCAAATGTTCCTTTTTGAAATCCTCCCACTTCATATATTGTGGCTCAACAGAAGATGCCTTATTTAGATTAAATGGTTTAAGCTGGAAGCATTTCCAAACTCTTGCCTGATCAACCGAAGGGAAGAAATCCTTTAGGTCGATGTTGTACACATACTTACTGCCAACATGCAATTTGGCATTATCAACTATTGACCTGTCTCTCACAAAGCCCATAGCGGCATTGTGCGGTTCGTAAACGCATTGCAATACAAAACTCAGCGTTTTTTGCAGCGACTTTAGTCCTTTTACGGGTGCATGTATACAGCGTTCAGCTCCTGATTTTTTCTTTATTTTAAATTCAGCATACCGCTTTCTTCCAAGTTTTGGGTTGGCATACCAGGTGAGCTGTTTTAAATCAAATGGAACAGCCTTATCTCCATAGACCAGTGGTTTCGCTTCATTCAATACATGAAGCAAATCTTCCCTGGACTGCATTTTTTCAAAGGCAGTTCTGATTTGGTCGATATGTGCTTGTTCCAGTTTCATAATTTTATAAAAAGTTCAATGAAGCCTGCTGCGTTATTCTTTGTTTATGAACTCAACTTATATCTATAATAATATAAATAATAATATTTCAACAGCACTATCAGCTTACAGTTCAAAGAACCGTGTAGCCAACAATAACCAAGAAACATTCATCCCCCGATAAATCGGGGAACACCAACCGATCTGAAACCGCCTTGCGGTGGCTTCCAGTTGGCACAAATCAATATCGTGCAGCAGGCTTTCAAAGAACAATATGCAAAGTAATATTCCAACTGTGCAGTGTAACTGCACAAAAGTAATTATTTTCTATTAACTTTGTGCTTTGTATGACGCAGTTAATTATAAAGCAAATAGAACTATCAAGAATGCAGTGTAGCTGCACAGCATAAAGGTTGAGAATATGGCAACGAATAAAAATGCCCTTATACGCTATAAAGTACTGGATAACTGCTTCAGAAATCCGGGAAGAAGGTATTTCATTGATGACCTGATTGCAGAATGTGAAAGTGTTTTACTTGAAATAGACCCTGAATCAAATGGGATAAGCCGGAGGCAGATATTTGAAGATATTGCTTTTATGGAAAGCAAGGAAGGGTGGAGCATAGAACTTGACAAGCTTCGAGATGGGAAAAAGGTTTATTACCGGTATGCGGACATGTCTTTCTCCATCAACAATATGCCTTTGAATGAAGTTGAAATCAATCAATTAAAGGCTGCGGTAGACATACTTTCACAGTTTAAGGGTATGCCACAATTTGAGTGGGTGAACGAACTTGTACCTAAACTTCAACAAGGCATTGCAACGGATGAGGCATCCGCTACTATTATGGAGTTTGACAGCAACCAATATTTAAAAGGTATTGAGCACCTGGGGCCATTGCATAATGCTATCTTCTATAAAAAGGTGCTTACCATCAGTTATCAGCCTTTTGAAAATGATGTTCCTTTTGATGTTGTAATCCATCCTTACTTTTTGAAGCAATACAATAACAGGTGGTTTTTATTTGGCTATAATCCTGAAAAGGAAAAGTACGACTGGAATCTTGCTATCGACCGCATTATTTCAATAAAGGAAATAAAAGGGAAGTACCAGAAAAACAATAAGATAGACTGGCAGGAATATTTTGAAGATATTATCGGAGTTACCAAACCTGTTGATGCCGAGCCGGAAAAAGTGGTTTTGCACTTTAAGGGCAGGACCGGAAACTATATGGAAACCAAACCGCTTCACGGCTCACAAAAACCAAAATGGATTGACGAAAATACACTTGAGGTAACACTTGATATTATCATTAACTATGAGCTGGAAAGGTTAATTCTTTCCTATGCAGATAGTGTTTCGGTTATTCAGCCATTGCGCCTTTCCGAGGCAATAAAGAATAGGTTAAAAGAAGCATTGAAGCAGTACAAGTGATTTTTACAAAATAACAAAGGCTCACCTGCCCAAATTAGAATATTGCACCCTGTGGCTTATTTTACAACGGGCAATTCAATTCCAATTTTGAAGAAATTTACATATTCCCCAATTGCTGAATTGGAATCTTTCATCAGCTCACTAAATTTAGATAAATCTTTGTTATTGCTTTCCTGATTTGGATATATAATCAAACAATCAATGATTTTATCTTTTGAATAATTTAATGCATCATAAACCTTGTGCATTCGAGAATAGCCACTCAACTGCCTGGCATCATCTAACACAGAAGTATATAAATAACGTGGCTTGTATTTAGCATCAATTACCATTGGTGGACTGAGCAATAAATAATCTAACTCTTTGCTATTGTATGTTGGATGATAAATGACCTGATTCTTGAATTGCTCTTTCAATAAACCTAAAACGTACAATTCAAATAGTTTACTCATGTCAATCCAAAATGGATGTGTATTGATGGTTTGCTTTTCTACATTTGAAATATTGTATCCATATCGTTTAAGGATCATCTTAGCCAATTTTATGGCTTCCTCATATTCTCTGTAAAATGGATTTGTTTTTGTGTATCGAATATCATTGAGATTTACTTCCTCTGAGACTGTTTCAAATGCCGGGGTTATATAATTAAACAAGTTCTGTATATATGCATCTGTGTTTAATTGTGCGTATACCGGAAGATAACTTTTGATGAAAGAAAGAGTTCGTTTCAATAATCTATTTTCAAGACCATTCAATCCAAATTCATCATAACTGCAAAAGGTATTGAGATTCTTATTCTTGAATATGTTTTCTTTTAAAGTTTTACCCACTAAAACCCGGCCTTTTACTCTGCTATTTAAATTGTGCTCAATCTTGTAATATGATTTCTTCAAACCTTTACGAACAATTGTTTTCAATAAGCCGAGAAATTGCACAACTAACAATGGCGTAAGTAAATCTCTTTTTTGTTCAATTTCAATTTTGGGCTGCTCCCATTTTATCTCAAACAATTCATCTAATTCATTGGCAATGTCCTGGTACTTTAAACAATGAAACAACATTTTTATAAAGTCAGTTTCTTTTACTGTACTGCTATCAATGGTTGTTTTGGGGTCTGTAATTTTTGTATTTAATTTTGGAGCAACGTATATTACTTTATCGTCACTAATCCAATCTACACCTATGTAATAATTGGTGTGTAGTGTATTGTCTTTCTTAATTTCAATACATTTCTTTTCCGGATTATTTTGAAATAGAATTTCTTTATGCAATAATTCAGCATCTATTCCTAAAGGGATAGGTTCACCATTTGGATATTTGTGGTGCTCAGTTAATGAATTGAATAAAAAGTTACTCATTGACTTTTAATGCTTTAATTTCCTTCTCAGCTTCCTGACTAAGAACACCGTCTTTAACATATTCAAAAAGTATTGGCTTTATTTCAAATTCTAACTTCATATTTAATTCCGAAAGAGAATCTACTAAAAAGTAGCTATGACCTAACTGCACATCCTTTGCTTTAAAATCTGACTGGAGATATGTAGGTTTATCAGCAATCTTTTCTTCATTAAACAACTTAGAAACATCAGCATATAATGCTTTAGCTTTTCTATTTAAATCAGCTTCAACAACTACCTCATCAATTGCAACATCTGTAGGTGGAACATCAACAAAAGCAAAACGTCTTTTGATTGCATAATCAATATGACCAACACTCCTGTCTGCCGTATTCATAGTACCAATAATAAATAGATTATTAGGAAGCCTTAATGCTCTGTCACCTGTTTCCGATATTCCTACCTGCTTTAGTGAATACATGCTTTCAACTACATTCTCTTTGGGTTTATCGGGATTGTAACGGTATTCTAAAGCATAAATCAATTCACCGAGTACAGAAGGCAGGTTTGCCCTATTAATTTCATCTATTATCAATACATAGTTGATTGCCTGATTATCCAATGCTTTTTGAGCAAATTCTGCTAATGTCTTGTTTTCTACTTTGTATTCAACCTGTCCTCTTGTGTTTGTATCAGCTGTAATGCCCCTAACAAAATCTTCGTAGGTATATGCAGGATGAAATTGTATTAGCTTCTTTTCTCCCAACGTATCAAGTACCTGAACATCATCAAGATTTACGTCATCGTTCTTAATTTTAAACTTATCATACAAATGCCCCATGAAGTCAAAATTTGAAATATTGCTTGAATGGTTTGCTTTCATTTCAAGAAACTTCTCATTTATCTTTTTATTCAATTGTATATCATCTAATCCAGTTGTATTAATCTCGAAGATTTTGGCAATAAGTTTCAAGTGATTTTGACTGAATATCGGAAAGTATTCATCTGGGAAATAGGAGCTAAGGATTTTAAGTATAAAACTCTTTCTGAAAATCGCTGCGGCAGCAGTGTAATTTTGTGTGGTTAAAAGTGTGTTCAAAGCACTTTTAATATCATCTAACTTTTGCTGTGGTGCATTGTCTGTGCTTACAAAATCGTTCTGTTCCTGACTGAAATAAACACCATAAACATTTGTGCCTGCTAAGCCTGGAGAAAACCTACCTAATGTGCCTAATTTCTTTTCAAGCCAATAGCAAAAGCTATCTTGTGAACCTCTCCCTAAGGAATATGTATCTAAAGTTAGATTGGGAATATTGACTATTGGAAAGGCAGTTACAAACTCATTTAATAAAGAAAGTCTTTGAGAATTTCTCTCATTCAAATCTTTTGTTGATTTAAAGGTCTTGATATACCAGTCAACATACTGAAGTGGGGTCAACTTAACTTCAGATTTTATAATTTCATCAGCCATTAATTGAGCCAACCTTGTTTTACCAGTGCCGGGAGGACCTTGCAAAATGATTTGCTTTTTATATTTTAAGATGTCTATTTTCTGTTGCATTTGTTCGCTCTTTTTATGGTTGATGTATTCGTCTTTTATTTTATCCCAAACTTCATCGCAAATTTCTATTGCTCCATCACCTGAATATTCAATAATGGTATCCCTATTGGTATTGGCCTTTGCTTCAACTGATGGATTAAAGTATTTTACCAATTCTGCTTTTCGCCTGTGATAAAACCAGTCTGCTTGTTTGTCTCCTTCTTCATTTTCATCGTCAAATGGATCTGATGTAATTTCGACCACTCCAAATACTCGGTTGTAACCTTCGATAACGACAATTAAATCACCTATTTTTATTTTATGCCAACGAGTACTAAATTTTTCTATTTCACCCTCTTCTTTTGTATAGCCAATCAGATTCTTACAACCTTCTTTAATAAAGAGATTTTCAAAAAACATTTTCGTATTACCCGAGCCACCGGGGGTAATCTTCATAATCCACATATCTGGGTTGTATATACTCATTACACTTACTATTTATTTTATAAAAACCACAAATTATTCTTACCAAAATCGGATAAGTGTTCGTTCTCAAAGTGGGGATACATTTCTGCTACCATTTCGGGGTAGAGTCTAGTAACTGGTAAACTTTGTTGGCTGATGCTTTTCCAATACATACGGCTGAACTGATACACTTGATCCATCAAATCTTTTACTACAGCAATATCATCAAATACTTCCGGGTGGGTACTTGATATGTGCAGCTTGATTGGAAAATGATACTCCTTATTTCTTACTGGACTATTTGCTGCATAACGTGTGTTGTTGCACAATAGATAATCTCTTTTGCCTATTTGTAAAATAGTGCCGCTTAATGGCATTAAGTTTTTAGGGTCTTTAATATCAAATGCCAATAACTCCTTGCTTTCTGTTTTGTTGATGGAAACTACTATTACAGGAATGTCCAATTCTAAATGGTGCAGTACATCCAAGATTGGTTCTAATTCTTGCTCCGACATTTTCTTGTAGAAGTGAATGATTAGCCTTTTTGCATCTTTCTTTTGCTCCACATACGTTGTAACAGCATTGCGAATGCTTCCTGCCAACATCAACGTTTCATCTGCACCGAAACAGTCAAAGCCTTCAAATATGCCTTCGTTGTTAAAACAGAAAGCCGAACCTACGTATTTAGTTTTGTTGCTGTGGCTGTAAAATGCACCAACACCAACTATTAATTCATTGACTGTTGAACAATTTAAACGCCAGGGAACACCGCCCAGCTTTGCCAACAATGCAATTTCAATATTGGGTAAGTACAAATTAAAATCTTCTCTTGCTAAGTTTTGATTGAAGATAACCTGTGAGCTGATGTCGTGTTTTATGAGGATTTCTTTTACCTTATAGTACACATTCAGGAGTTCGGTGTTTTCTTCTGTTTTGGCAATTGGGCTAATGTATATGGCCACATATTGCGTATTGGGTGTTCTGACTGTATTCTTTATTGCAGCATCAACCTCAGCAACAATATTTGTTTTGTCTTTTATTTCGATATTGCTTGCAATATCTAATAGAAGAGGTTGTTTGATGTAAGTGTAGATGTCTGGAAATGCTCTGTATTCTTGCCCTTCATCATTCTTTTTGAAAAATCCTTTGTTGAAATATCTGTAAATGTTTGCAACTGCTATGGCTTTGTCTTCGGGGTGGTAAATGAAAAAGAATTTTACATTATTGTGTGGTGATTTTTTATAAGGACCATTTTTCATACCTGCCAATGGATTAATGGAAAGTGTGTTTTTGCCAAATAGTAATTCGTTAGAATTGTGTTTGGTTCTAAATGTCTGGTCTTCATTCACTTTCCAAAATCCCTCCTTGCTTAATGGTATAATGCTTTTAAAGCCTTCAGTATTTAAAACGGTATTGTAGAAAGCATTTATAAAGCCTAAATACTTTGGATAGCGGTTGCTGAAATCGGGTTTGTCGAATGGTATTTCAAATTCCCTTTTTAGTTGATTATTGAGTAATGGAAATATTTTATCTAAATCTTGCTTTTCTTCCGGTGGCATCTTTATCCAACGGAATAATTTTCCATTGCTGTTTACCCAAGTAATTTTATCGGTGTCTATGTTGCCAATGTCTTGCATTGATTTGGCATACAGCTTTGCTGTGCCATCATAAGACACTACTAATTCAAAAGTATTAGATACCCTTGCATACTGCACTTTAAGGGTGAATTTGTTGTATAGATTAAACTTTGTGGTGCTTTTGTTTTTATCGTGTTGCCATACTTCTACATCATTTACAAAATTTGGAAACAACACATCTACTTTGTCTTGCAAATAATTATAGATAAGAAAACGGAAGTAATGCAAACCGAAATTAGTGTTCTTCTTAATATCTACTGTGGCTGTATAGTCGGCATTTTCTGTTGTAGAAAAGTTGCAGTACAGGTGGCTAATTTCTTTTAACTCACTTTCATATTGCTCCCACAATTCTTTTGGATATTCGCCTTTATGCAAAGAGGCGTAGCCTTCAGTTTTTTCTTTGAATAAACCTACTTCCAACTTTGTAACAGTTGGTGAAAATGGGATGATATTTAATTGAATCTCTTGCATCAAAAAGTTTTATGTCATTATTGTATTGTTCGTTTTACTAAATTTTATCTGCCCCTCTTTTTAATTAACCACTTATTGTTATATAACCTTTACCAACTGCACTGTCTTTCTTGCTCAAAAGTTGATTGAAATTAATATTCGTTCCATTTGCTATTTCAAAGTATGAATACCAGGGCTTAAAGTTCAGTTCATCAACAAGAATGGATTTTGAGCCTGATAATTTTATATTGGAATAGATTATTAACTCTGAAACAAAATTGTTTGTGATTTTCAAGGTTAAGCCTTTGGCATAAATTCCAATTTTCTGACGAGTGATAATTCCGCAATCGAGAAATAAAGGAATTGTTTCATCAACACCAATATGCATTGAACGATTTGAGCCATACAATGCTCCCATTTTTTCTAATACCACACGTTTACTTATAACTTCCTGCACTTTGAAACCAACTGAGAAGGCAAGTAAAATGTCATAGGCTATTGGGAAAGTAAGAGCATACAGGCTAATCAAAACTGCTCTACGGTCATTTTCGCTTAAAGAGAGAAAATTACCTTTGATTTGTTTTGCCAACTGATTAATAAGGTTGGTGTTTTTATTAATGATTGCTACTAAATGACTAAGTGTTTTTTTTGCTCTGTTTTCACCTTTTGTAAATTCTTGTATGTACTTAAAATATGCCGGAGCATTAACTTGCCCGGTGCTGATATAATCACTTACAGCGTATTCCAATACCACTAAAGGAATGCGGTTACTGATGCCTATATATTTTCCTTTACTACTCATTGATACTAATAAAAGGGACTATAACCTCCCATAAATGAGAACCGCCATGTGTAATTACTTGGCTATTCTCGGTTGTAAATGCTTCTTGTTTCTTTAGGTAAAGAGATAGACCTTTTTTGCCAACTTCAATGTTGGTGTTCAGCTCCATAAAACTGTCTAAAAGTGTTTCATTGGTAAAATGTAAATGCCTTTTGCCACGGCTTAATGCACCCAACTTATCTTTTAATGTTAAGTTCTTTAACCCAGTTGCTTCAATGTTTCCGTGGTCGGCTGTGATATATACCTGAAATCCTTTAGCTTTTAATGCTGAAATGGTGTTGACTATTTTTGATTTTACAATCCATTGCTCAGTTGATGTTTTTAGTTGACCATTACCCAAAATAGAACCATGCATAATATCATCCAAATCATTGCAAACCAAACCAAGTATTGTTGTATCGGGTGTAATACTTTCTATTGCTATCGGGTCGTTTACACTGAATTTTTTAAAGTCAATTTGGAAACTTGGAACTCCCTGGTGCAACCAATAGGTTTCAAAAAGTTTGGCTTCTTTTGAGTTATCGGCAGACAAGTCGGGTTTATCGCCTTTGAATATTGCTTGTCTTGACCATGCTGTTATGGTTGGAATAAAAGCTAGTGATGCATTGGATGTGAAATTTATATCAACATTAGATAATGCTTTGCCCAATATATTCCATTGCCAATAGTTCATTCCATCAATAACTAACAGTGCTTTCTTTTTTGCAGGCTTAGCATTGATATGTTCCAATATTCGGGAAACCACTACTGGCTTTCTTACACCACTGAGAGAAAATAAACTGCCGTATGTATTATCAACGAACCGCTGAAAGCGAATATTGAATGAGTTTTCAATTCTCTGGTAACTTCCTTTCAACTCTTCATTTTCAGATAACAAATACTTCATTTTTGCATTTGCCATTATCTGAATGATTTTGAACCACTGGTCAGCAATGTCTTCAATTATTTCAACCTGCTGTTTTAGGTATTCAATTAAGCCTTCTAATTCATTATCGTTGTGGCCTTGTTGGTCAACAAATATTCCAATTTTTAAAGGCTTAGCAAATGATTCATATTTTTTGGGTGATACTTGTACAGGCTTTAAATATTCAAAAGCAAAAAGGTATCCTAAACTTTTATTCAACAACGATTCATTGAAATCAAGTTCTGAATTTCCTTTATCTACAAATGATTGCCATTGCTCCTGAATAAAATTTACAAGATTAATTTTGGTTAATCCCTTTGTAACAAGTGCTGGAAAATATGGCTTGGTAATACTAGAAAGGAACTTTGTGAGTGGTTCATTTATTCCGTTTTTTTCAAGCAATACTGTAATTAGTGCATTTAGTATTCTTTCTTTTGCCTTACTGTTGGTTAGTGTATCAAAATCTACATTGTACAAGTTTTCCAAAAGAAATTTCAAGGTCTTATCGTGACTTAGTTCTTCGTATGGCTTGATATTGGAAAGCAGGCATAGTGCGTTAAAACTTAAACCCTTGATTGCTTTTGCATCTAAATTTGGAAATAACTTAGTTAAACCTAATGCTTGAAAATGCACAAGCATTTCAATATCCGGTAGTGGAAAGTAATTACTTGGAGCAATAATCAAGTATTTGGCTGATGCTTCTCTTACCTGCAATTCAAAAGCAAGCCTAACGGCTAATGCTGTCTTGCAGGTTATCAGTTTGAAGCCATCGTTTTCAAATGCTTGTTGTAATTCTTCATATTCAAACAGGCTGTCTTGATCAGCAATTATGATGTGCTGTTTGTGACTGGAAATCACCAACTTTTTATATTTATCTATCCAATTACTCATTTACAATTTTTACAATTAATGAGCAGGATAGAGTAGGTACTATTTGAACGGAAGATTGAAAAGTATCTTCCCAAATTTCCTTTTCTTTATATAGCCTGTTTAACCTCGATTGTTTAATATTTTCAATGCCAATGCGATTCATTTGCTTTTCTTGAAATACAAATGATTTCTCTTTATTCGATTTGATTTTATCAGCATTCAACATAATGCTACTTTCAAACTCTTCGTATTTCTTTAGCATCAGCTTTTCTGACTTTTCGGAAATATCTGCAAAAGCTATTTTGGACTCATCCACAGGCAATACACCGATACAATCGAAATAATCGTTTTCTTGAATTAATTTATCCCAAACACTTTGGGCAAATGCCGAAAAGTTTTCACCTTCAGAAGAAATAAAAATAGGTTGAATGATTTGGCTTGTTTCAAACTGATTTTTAACCTCCAAATGCCATAAAGACCAATAACCAGGAGTGGAACTTCCTTGTTTTATTTTTACAGTTGGAATTTGTTGAGAGGTGGTATATGGTATTGCTTCCCTTAAAATAGTTTGGATAATTTCATGTTGTAATGAAATAGGTTCAGGGATTGGATTGTTTACACTTTCTTTAATGTTGAATGTATAGATACCTTCTTTATGACTTGGAAACTTGAATCGAATACCATCTAACAAGTTGTGATAGGCAATACCTTTTGTGGTTAGATATTGTTTGGTTAGATTTTCTAACCAATTGGGCAATGGACTGTGTTTAATGGCATCCACTTTATCGACCTTAATATCTTTGGAAGATAATGTAGGCAAAGCTCCTTCTGTACTTTTATACTCTTGCAGTTTGCTTTTTATCTCCTCTAACCATGTATTGCTTTCCTGCTCAAATTTCGTAGGATTCAGTAATGAAGTTAGGTACAAGCGGTTCAATTGGTCACGTTCTAAGGTACTGTCTAAAACATCCGATGTTTTATCAATACCAAGTTCATTCATAATCTGGCTTAGCTTGGTTTCAACAACTTCATACACTCTTTTATCTACTGAGTTGTCCAGCATCATATTTAAAGCAAGTACTTCAAATGATTGCCCGATACGGTCAACCCTGCCGATTCTTTGTTCCAATACCATTGGATTCCAAGGCATGTCGTAATTGATTACAATATGGGCAAACTGCATGTTTAGCGATTCACCTGCTGCATCGGTACAAATTAAAATTTGAGAACCTTCTTTAAATTGTTTTAGTGCATTTACCCTTTGGTCAAAATCCATTGAACCATTAATTGCATCACAGATATAACCACCTTTTTCTTCCAATACTTTTTTTAGCATGTATTGTGTACTGGTGAACTCTGTAAAAATCAGAAACTTTAAATCTGGATTTTGTTCTGTTCGTTTTAACTCTGATAGCTTGGACATCAAAAACTCTACTTTGGCATCTGTTTCTTTATCCAAACAATCTTTGGCATCACGAATTAAACCTTGTAGAATGCTTAGCTCAGTATCATAGTTTGCCTGAGTTTCTTCCACCATTGAAAACAGCTTTTGCTCAAAGTCCATTTCCATTTGGCCTTCAAAGCCAAATTCTTCCATGTTGTTGATGATGTTTTCTTTGTTTACTTCTTGTCGTTCACCTGAGAGCCTTTCTGCTCTTTTTTGCATGGCATCCAAAATAGCTTGTGTTGAACTACTCATCATCCTTTGAAAGAGTATCATCACAAACCCATAGGAAGTATTTTTAGTCTGTTGAGCCAAGTTAAATCCGCTTACTACATATTCTGTTACAGCATCGTATAACGCTTTTTGTTTGCGGTGATTTACTTCGTGTAGTACTACTTCAATTTTCTTGGTATGCCTTTTATTGAACAATGCTTTACCATTGTAATCTATTGCCTGTCTTTTTTCGGTTCTTACTACATAAGGTTCTAACTCCGGTATGGTTGGCATTCCTTCTCCTGCAAAGGCATCATTGTTTAGCAGTTGTAATAACCTTCTAAAATGGTCGCTTTTGCCTCTGTGAGGTGTTGCTGAAAGCAACAGCACATTGGGTATAGCATTGCACAAAATATCTGCCATTTGAAAACGCCCTACTTGTGTATTGCTGCCACCAACTTTATGGCACTCATCAATTACCAATAGGTCAAACTCGGCTTCTAATACACTTTGTATGCGATAGCGGTTATACTCATCCACTTTTTGTTTGCTCCAACCTTGACGGGTTTCAATAGGCTTTAAAGCATCCATTGAAACAATGATTTGGTTGTGCTGTGTAAATAGGTTTATTTCATTATCTACTTCGAGCCTTGCAAATGTTTTGCTTACGGTATTGATATAATCCGTATCGTAAATATGGAATAGCTCATTGAAATGTTTTTTCATTTCTTGTTGCCATTGCCCCATAGCAGATTTCGGTACAACAATTAAGGTGCGTTTAGCAATGCCTCTTAATTTCAGTTCTTTTAAAATCAAACCTGTTTCTATGGTTTTACCCATACCTACTTCATCGGCTATTAGAAACCTAAGAAACTGACCAGCCATTACTTTTTCTAACGCCAAAATTTGGTGTGGCAAAGGAATAATGTTGCTCTCAATAGGAGCTAACATAGACTGCTTAAATACCTCACTTTTAATTTTTGCGGCAATGGCTTTAAAAGCTATATCCGCATCCGTGGGTAATTTAGTTTCATCAGACAATTCAGAAAAAGGAACAGATTTTACTTCACCTGTAGACAGTATTTTAACCTCGGCTATTTGTTTTCCAAATACCGATTTCTTTGAAAGTATCTCTATTTCTTTTCCTTGGTAAAGCATAATTTAAAATGTTCCGGTTGGTCTTATTATTTTTGCACCCGCAGCATTGTTTTGAGGCACATATGTTCCCATAAATTCAGCATTAATTGCATCAATAACTAGCTGTATCCCTGCAAATTTCAACATCCAAAATGAATAGAAGCCATGACCTGTTGCTGTTCTAGCAATTTGTCTTGCGAAAGCTGCGTTTTGATTTGTTAACCAATCGTTGTATGAGTCGTTGATAACTCCTAAAGCACTAAGCCTAGCAATCCACCTTGAATCTGCATCAGTAGGCTCATTGCCTGAATGTGGAGTGCGATTTAATCCAGTAAGATTTATTGTAGCAGTAGCAGTTGTCGTTTCGTGAGGTTGCAAACCAATTGCAGGTTCAATAATATCCAATTCCGAATATAAAAACGCTAAAGGCGTATTGTCCACATCAGGCCAAAAATAACCTGTCCTATTTGCATTGTTATTACTTTTAATCCCATTACAGTACCTACAAGCTAAGAGAAAATTATCCCAGTCAAGTTCATTACCGCCATTTGCAACAGGGTGAATATGTTCTACTTCAATCATGTTTTTTACAGGCATTTCACAATAAGAGCAAAACCATCCTAATCTACCTGCCAAATCATTTCTAGCAGCCTTATAATTTGTATATGTATTAGGGGCAGTTCCCCTTTGCACTGATCGCATATTATTCTATTTTAATTTTTCTTCTGCCAAAAATCTTTTTTGTTCTAAAAATGCTGTGTATGCAACATTATCAGAATAAGCTTTGCCGAGAATATTTAGCCTTTCTCTTAATTGATTGAGTTCTTCGGGGGGAGTGTTTGGAGTAAGTTTTTGCAATAAATCAAAATATTCCTTTGCAGCTTCATACATTTCCTTTTTACGAATGCTCCACGCTGGGTCTTTGACTTTTTGCAAGTACTCTGCAATATCTTCCAAACTGTATTCATTTGCCCCACCAATACTAATTTGCCCATTATTTTGAAGTTTGAATAATTCACCTTCGTTTGTTTCTTGTATAATAAATGGAGAGTGTGTCGTAGCAACAAATTGTATTTTAGGGAAAGTGTCTTTGAGTTGGTTAACAATATTTTTTTGCCAAGCCGGATGCAAGTGCAAATCAAGTTCATCAATTAAAACAACACCTTCTGACTTTAGATTAGCTTCTTTGCCAAAGTGTGGATTTAATGTAACACAGCGATATGCTAAGTCTGCAAATATGGCTAGGAGGTTTCTATAACCATCACTTAAAAAATGAAATGGTGTTTCTTGCTCGTTCTCAAAAACAATGTAAAGCGTTTGTATTTGGTCCTTATCAAATACCCATTTTACATTTTTTGCTCCAGGAATATTCTGAATGATGACATCCTTTACACAATCTAACTGAAATGTTGATTTATCATTGACTGCCTTGTCTTTAAACTTACTTTTAAACCAATCCAACATAATTTTGAAAGTTGACTTAATCTCCAAAGCATCTTTGTAACCTCTATAACGAGTAGGAAGATTTTTTACGATGGATTCCGTTTCTTCTTCCTTTTTATTTTCCCTACCTTCTTTCCATAATCGGGCTGTAGAATAATAAGCTAAAACAGGTAAGTCAATTGGCGTTGTTCTTTTTGAGTCTTTTATAGATTTATTAAGTTCTTCAGACAGCAAACGTATTGGGCTTCGATTGCCCATTATATTTGAGCCTCCAACACCATTTCTTTCTTTGTACCAGTCTATTACCTTGCCATTAACAAATGCATTCAAAACTTCCACTTTGGTAGTTGAAGTAAATTCGTAAGAACCTTCCGGAGTTTTAAAATACCTTATGTCTGCTTCCCTAATGTGGCGACTTTGAACACCCGGCATACCTGAAAAATAGGAACCAATTGCAACTGTTAATGCTTCCAAAATGGCGGTTTTCCCTGAGCCATTTTCACCAATTATTAAATTGAATTGCTTATGAAGATTAATTTCAAAATCTTCAATGCCTCTGAAATTTTGTATATGAATTTTGTCTATTCGCATATCTTAAATTTATTTTAAACTCTGTCTTTAGCTATATCGTAATACATTAACAATTGCTCATCTTCCAACAAAATATTTTGTGGAATCATATCTCCAAGTGTTACGATGGTTTTAAAATCTTTTTGTTCCCAACTGTTTTTGAAACCTGCACGTAAGGCTTCTACCCGAACTTCTTTGAGTTTTTTAGCTTTGGGTTGGTTGATGGCTGTAACATAAGCAGCAAATTCTTTTATTAATACTTTGGTACGGATTGCTTCTCTTACTTTAGCTTCATTTAAGTCTGGTACATGCCATTTCCCATTATTGTCTTTTATGAAATTTAATTCTAAAAGGTCTTTTAATTCAGGCATTATATCATTTTTCCTAACTGCTGCAATTGCTTGTAACCATTTTGGATGTAAATCAGCTGCTGTCTGTGGATGGCTCAATTCATTTCGCAGCCATTCCACTCCTTCATTTTCTGATGTTACTAAAAATGATAACTGTACAAATTTTGGTGATTTGGCTTTTTTCTCATCATATTCAATAACTTGTTCAGCGGTAAAATACATTCCATCTCTTTCAACAAATCTTTGTTTTAAACCATCTTGAAAATCTTTGGCATCAACTGGTACAGGTAATCCTCTCATTAAATAGAAAGTAATCATACGGTCATAAAGAATTTTCGGGCTTCTTTCTACTATTGTAGTTGTGCTATCATCCTTCCTCAGGTGCACTGGTATATGATTAAAATGTTCATTAACAAAATCCCAAATAGAAATTGAACCATTTTCTGAATTAAATCTCGACACAAAATCTTCAGATGGTTTATAGCAACTAATTACTAAATCTTGCTTTACTGCTGTCGGTGTTGTTAAAGAAATAAAGCTACCTTTTTGCTTATCTAAAGCAGAAACATTTGCTATAACAAATCCTACTTCAGAAAGAGAAGTTTGCACAACATTCCATACAGCAGCTTTTGTATTTGAAAATTCAACTGTTAACCACTTACCAGGTTTTAAAATTCGATATGCTTCCTTTAAACATGCCATTAATAGTACTTTATATTCGACAATGCCTTTTTGCTGAGTTTTATTTTCTATTGCCTCCTGTCTTATATTTGTTACTACCTTCAGCCAAGATTCCCAGATAAAGTTTAGTTCAGAATAATTCAAATTTGAGCCAAATGGCGGGTCTAAAAACATATAGTCGATAGAATTATCCTTAATGTCAAGTATTGTAGATGATTGGGTATAAATTGGTGAAGGCTTAAAAAATGAGTTCTTTATTTTCAATCGTTTAGTTACTGCTTGTTCTATCATATCAATTATATTGAGGTCTTTTATCAATGACGGAATGTAAAGAGTACCACTGGTTGGACCACCACCTGCACCCCAAGTACCAGATTGATAAGTTAAGCTGTACCTTTTTGTAATACGAAATGCTACAGAGGTTAAAAACTGAAGTAAATATGGACTAGTGCACAAATCATAAACCTTAGACAACACGTATAAGTTTCTTTTGAAATAAAATTGGTGTACATTAGTAATACCGTTTTTATCATTCCGTCTTGACTCTGAACCCTCACACATTCTTGCCACTGGGTGCCAATATGGTATTTTTAAATCGTCAATTTTTTCGGTCTGTTCAATATCATATTGGTCGGCTGCTTTACTATACTTTTTATTTTTATATTCGTAATTAATAACTACAGGAACTCGCTTGACTTGTTTAATTGGTTTATTTAACGAAGTCTCAATTTGAGTTCTAAACACCAAATCTATATTGCTTTTTGTTAGTTCAGAATTACAATGAGAGCAATTAAAAGTTTCAAGCACAAGCCCTTTTTCTTTGTTAACTGCCACTTCCCAAAAAGCAATTTCCTTATTACAATGATTACATAAAAACACATCACTCCAAAAAATACTTGTTATATTCCCAAGTTCGCCATTTGAATGTTTCGTATGAAATAAATTATTGCACTCAGATTTAACTTTAGTAAGGATATCTTCAATTTCTTTTGCTAATAAATCGTTTTCAACAGGTGTATTATATATATATGAAATAAAACCAGCCATCGTACTCAAGTCACCTAAAATTGGATTTCGATTACCCCATTCTGGTTTTTTTAAGCCCAGTTTTGAAAACTCACTCTCTATCTTATATTTTGTTGCTAAATCCGGCTCTGCACAACACTTACATGCGACTCCAGTCATCCCTGTTCCTGAAAATCCGTCAAATACAATATCCCCAGGTTGAGTGTAATGAATCAAGTACCTCATTATTGCAATGTGAGGCACTTTTGTATGATATGGATGCATTTTATAAAATGGATCATATTTACCCTCGCTTATATCGCTTGCATAAGGTTCATCTACATGGAAATCTTTTTTTCTACCTTTAATATTTTCTTTCTCCTTTTCCCATTCTGCTATAAAATCATTCAGCCAAGGGTTAGGGCAAGCAGTATAATATGGTGGGTCGCTTAGGTTTACAATGTCCTCATCTTCGCCAATTGGGAAGCCTTCTATTTTTTTTAACTCTGGAAGTTTAGTACGCAGTTCATTACGGAAGTATTCCCTGCGTTCTTCTTCAGAGTTAAATTCTTTGCCGAGGCATATTATTTTTTCTTGTTTGCTCATTTCTTGTTGCGTTTTAAGATTTCCAACACCAATCTGCCTTTTAGAGTAGTTAGGTATTTTTGGTTAGGGCTGGTGGGTTTATTGGGTATGGTCATAGTGAGCCATTGTTTTTCTACTAACGGTAACATATGGCTTTCATAATTTTTCCGCTGATTGGTTAGCCCAATATGTGTTAGCAGAGCTTCTCTATCTTGTGGTTGCTTTGCCATGGCAAGCACTTTTATTTCACTTTCAGCTATGGCACTAGCTATGGCACCAGCTATGGCACCAGCTATGGCACTATCTACAGCACCAAGCACTTCATTTGCTTGATTATCAATGCTTTTAATATTTTCGGCTATGGTACCAGCTTGCATACTAGCTATGATACTAAGGGTTATTTCTTCATGTGTTATACTTTCAAAAACCAGTATTCTATTTAGAACATCATCAATACCATCCATGGAAATAATTAGCTTATCTGCCTCCATTACAAAAGAGGATTTACTAACAAATGCCGGATGCATGAATAGTTCTACTTCAAAGAAAATCCGGTCTTCATCTGTATTGAACCTTGGTATCGGAGAGCCGTTATCCTTTAAGGATTTTAAAATGGTGGGTATTCCGGTTGCCCGACCCTCGGTTAGTTCAAGCTCTTTCAAAAACTCACCTAATCTTCGGTTACGGTAACGCCTATTACGCACCTGACCACTGTTAAAAGACTCTAATCGAATGGAACGGTCGGGACCACCATGGTTAATAAACACAATGGAGTTGGGATAAATTCTGATTTCAATGGGCTCTCTTTGTTGGTAATCCCGATGGTAAAATGCATTTACCAATGTTTCTTCAATTGCTTGATAAGGATAACTGGCAATACGGATGCTCTCCGCTTTATCAAATGGCTTGATTACTTTCTCTTTTACCAGCTTATCTTTTAAAAACTTTAATACACGGTTTATTTGTTCTGGTATAGGTCCTGTAATTGAATCTTGTTCTTCATAATCACCGGCATCGCCATCAGGAAAGTCAACAATTTCAACTCTTGTGCAAGGGAAAAACAGTTCTGGATTGTCTGAAAACATCATCAACCCAACGTTCCTTGGGAAAATATGCTCATTAGGGCCTGAAATGAGTTCCATTTGTGAAAGCAATTCCTTATCAGAAATTTTGCCCACTTGCTCAGCCAATTTGCTGTCGATTTTCGACAAGTAATTTTTCACCAGCAACATGGAGATATTTTCCACTTTGGCTTGGGTATTAGCTCGGTCATCAAATGGAATTTGATTGGCAAGAGATATTAGCTCCTGTTGCTCTTCTGTATTTGCTTTTACAGAATTGGCGTATTTACGGATGTAATAAAAATTTCTTTTTTCTCTTGCAGTTATTTGTTCAGGCACTTGATAAGGTCTGCTTGAGCCACCGGGTATCCATAACACAATAATTTTTTTACTGTCCACTTCTTCAATAAATAGATGTGGATGAAAAACAGGCTGTAAAAGATTATTGAAGCCAATCATTTTTCGTTGAATTTCTGAAAGCTCTGCGGTTGTTAAACCCTTAACTGGTCTCTTAGCTGTTTTAGTAATTTCATCTTCTGCCACACCAACAAGAATATAGCCACCACCAATATTATCAAAATCATTGGCAAAGGCACAAATACTGCGGTAAATGGCATCTGGATTCCAACCTTCTTTAAATTCAATGCGGTCAGATTCCACCGTACGGGCAGATAGTAAATCTTCTATGTTGATGTGTAATGCCATTCTTGTTTTAAGCGGTTTATTTAATAATAATTCTCACCTTGTTTCTTTCTTTACCGGCACACAAGCCATCAATGTAGCTGGTTAGTGTGTCAATGGCTTCTTGTGGTGTTAATGGCTTACTCAATTGCTTGCGTATATCTTCCATAGTTATTTCTACTTTATCAATACCTTGTGCAAACTGAGCTATTAAATTTCTAAGCCTTGAAGCATTATCGGCAGTTAGTTCCACTTTCGCTGTTCTAAAGTCTTCTACCAATTGCTTGTCGTTGGCATTTAGAATATCCATGTTTTCCTGCACGGATGGGTCTTTAAATACTGAACGCATGGCAGTGGTCCACTTTTCTAAAATGTTATCCAATTGCTCTTCTAACTGATGGATATTGAAAGTTGGTTTGCCGTAATACTCCCGTGGATTAAAATCGTGGTAAGGCTCTGCCAATACTTTTGCCTTTGTTAATGAGGCATCTGCTTCACGAAGTGAAGTGATGCTATTAACCCAATTTTGGTATTCGGTAGCTGTAATAAATTCAGAATCCTTAATGATGTCGCAAATGCGTTTTTTCTCACTTCCTAATATCCTCACTTTAGCCAAATCATCTTGTTTAGATAATCGGCATTTGGTGTATTGGTTTAGGTAATAATCGGCATAGCGGTCAATTAATGAATTAAGCAATGCTTCATATTTTTTGATGTCTGCTTCTTTATTGCTTGCCAATACTTCGGGTAATTGGTCAATGGCAGTTTTCATTTCATCAAACAATGGCTTTTCTTGCTCCACCACATAAGATTGTGCAGTGTAGAGATAGCCTATCATTTTCTCAAACTTCTCGGCTTTGGCTTGCAGTTTATCTATTAATTCACAATGTGTCCAAGCCTTAAACGTGGAATTCAATTCCAATTCATCAAACTTGAATGCCTTTAACTTTCCATAAGAATTGTACGACTGAATGCTGTCTAGCATATTTCCCAATAATTCCAATTCTGCTTTTATTGTAGCACTTTCAGCGTCGCTGAGCAATGATACACTTCGGCATTTCAAACCTTGGGCAACAATAGCTTTAGTTTTCACAACTCGTTCCGCTTTTGTTTTGGCTTCGGTAATAATCTTGCTGATGGTTTCAGGCTTTTCCAGTTCAGAAGTATAATCGGGCAAGCCCAAACAAGTAAACAATGCCTTTAGGTTTTTTATTGGAATACCTTGTGGCTGCTTGATGTGTTGGAAGGTGAAGTAATCTTCTTCGGTAAGCGAAAGCACTGTTTCGATATTGGTTGCAGCAAGATTTTTACTTCCTGACCAGTTGATTTCAATATCACCTTTGTATGCCAATGCTGCCAATACAATAAACTCCAACTGGTAGTCAATATTAAAATCAACCGAGTACCAAAGGTTTGCAGGTGCATAATGTGCCCAAATAATGTCGGACCTATTCAGTACAGCTGAAGCACCAGCTTCTTTCATTTTTTGTTTTATACTTTCTGCATATTTACTGTGTTCGCTTACAATATTTTGCCCACTCCACAAACCAAGACCACTTAAAATGGCTTCGCCATTTCTATTGGGATTGGATGGGTTTGTGATTTTCTTTAAAGCTGCGTTTATAGTGCCACTGTAATTATCTTTTGATAATGGTAGTTGCAAATCGGTAAATGCAGGATAGTGAGGAAACTTGTCATTAAAGGCTTTGTTCAACACTTTAGCAGCAACAGTTCTGAAAATCATTTCTTTTGTAGAGCCTTCACCGGGAAGCGGAAAAGACTTTAGAGTTTTACTATCGCCTTTGTAAATTACTTTTGTTTTATCGGCATATTCTTTATCGAATAAGGCAATGGCTTTACGTTGGTATTCCTCAATTTGACTGCTGAATAATGCTTTTTGATTGGTAGATGCAGAACCATGTTTTGCTTTTGCGGCACCGTATAAACAAATAACGTCTTTAAATTCATCTGACAAACCTGCTACATCAAAATACACTTCGTCTGATTCATCATTTCTGTTGATGGTATTGAATAAAGGACAGAAGAAAATGTAATATTGTTGAATAGGTTCTGTGGTGCTTCTTTCATTAGGATTGCCAAAAAAGATATATCCTAATCGGAAACTCTTTTTATCTAACCACTCTAAAGAATGCTGCCAAATTTTGAAACCAGAACGGTAAGAATCTTGCTGAATTTCTAACACATATTGCAGGAAGTCGAAATAATATTGGTCTGCTTGGTCAATATCTTTTTTGATTACTTCATCTGCATAGTCACGAATTAATTGAGGAATGTTTATTCCGCCTTCAGTGCGAATATAAAAATCGGAACTTACTGTGTCTTGGTCAACATATTGACCTGCTGTGGCAGTAACCAATTGTTTGGCTGTGCTATCAATTGCAGCTAAAAGCAATTCCGGTTCATCTACATTCGGGATGCTTACGCATAAATCTTCCTTTAAGCTGTGGGCACTTGCTCCATTTCGTTTATCTAAATCATCGCATAAAATACGAATTGCCAATGCCTGAGCAATGCTTTGGGCAATATCTTTTCTGTTAGCCCTCGCACCTGTAAAATGGTTGGTTATTCTACCTGCAATAATATCAACCTTGTCACGAACCATTCTGATGTCAGGAATGGCAAGCATAGCAGGATTGCTGGCTAAGTCTGGCCAATAGGTATCGTAAGTAATTAAACCAGGATTATTTGTGGGAACTTCTTTTTCTAAAATATCTTTAAACTTTACTGAAAGTACTTTCAAGATTTCACGCTGGCTTTTGCCATGCTTAATTTTCTCAAAGTAGCTCACATAATTAGGGTGAACTGGAAAGAGATCAATAAATTCATTTAGGTTAGTATTGATGCCTTCAAAGAGGTGAGCAAATTTTAAGAGATGTTCTTGAATTTTAGCCTTTTGATGTAAATCCTTTTTAAGCAAACGTTCCTTTACAACAAAGGATACATCTTCTTTAGTAATTGTCAAATCGGAATAGCGGTCTTCAACACGATTCAACATTTCTGCCTGAAACTGAAACTCTGGTGCTCTGTACAATAATTCCTGTACGCCAAACATTAACTTGAAACGTGAATTATCACAAACTTCGCCTAATTGTCTTAGCAACATTAAATCGTTGTTCAATGCTGTTGGATTTCTTCCTTTTAAATACTCCAACATTTCATCTATGACTACCAAAAAATGGTGTTTGGGATATTTCTCCTCAAAAACAGCCATCATTTCTTGAATCAATGATTTCCAGCTTTCGTTTGAATCTTCTTTGAACTTAAAGTCAATCCCTTCCTTTTTCAGAAATCTTTCTATTTGAGAAAACACAACATCCTTTAACGGTCTATCAGTGCCAATTTCAAAACGTAGTACCTTGTATTTACCAGCAATAGGTTTGAACACTTTTTTCAACTCATCGTTCTGAATGAGTTTTACTAAATCAGCATTTTCAGCAATAGCTGAAACCAGTGACATTAAGTGAGATTTACCTGTACCATAACTACCAACTACCTGAATACCTTTTGTTTCATAGGTTGGTTCTGTTACAAGGTTTTTAATTATAATTTCCCGCAAATCCTCTTGCATTTTCTTAGAGAAAACAAATGTTTTCACAAGATTTTCCGCTACTGATAATTCACTAGCATTTACCAGTTTTACTACCGTAGTAATTGGTTCAAATTGTATGAGTTCTTTATATTGCATATTGCATTTTTTTTAATTGCGATTCTGAAAAATCTAAGAAGAAATTATGTTTTTGTGTGGTCCATTCTAACCTATCAGGAATGTCGGATTGATTATCCCATAAAATAATTAGTGAGGTTGATTTTGAAAATTCTTTGAATAGTTGCACAGCATTTAATTCAAGAGCAGGTTCCATCAAAATGCCAAGATTGTATATAGCAATTACATCATTACCCATGCTATTGATTTTCGACTTATGCTTATCTAATAGCTTTTTTGTGTAATCGTACACATCAATATTTAGATAGCTGAAATCATCCAAACCATCGATGTAGGTTGCTAATTCTTTACCAATGTTGATGATATTAATATTTTGAGATTTTAAGTACGCAATCTTATCCGGCAATTCGTTAGCATTATACACTAAAGTATAAAGCTTGAAGCGGTCGGAAGTTGATGATATATCTTCAATTGAATAGGTGCTCATTCTACTTACTACTTGCGTTTTTTAAGGTTAATTTTTTTGTCTGCTACTTGCATAGCTTCATTGGCAAATTTTTCATCTTTTACCACAGCATAAATCTGGTCGGCAAGCCAGAGGGTTTGCAATTCTTCTACATCGGCTTTGAGTATTTGGGCTAATAATGGAATTTGCTCTTTCTTTAATTGCCTATCGCCACGTTCTACTTTGCTAATAATAGAAGTGTCCACATCTAACAGAGAAGCAAGCTGCCGCAGCAACATATTTTGCTTCGTTCTTAGTTCTCTTATTCGTTCACCAAACTGTGTTGCCATTATAATAATATTGTCTTGACAAATATTGGCAAATATAAGAAAACAAAAGCAAAGAGTTACTAAAAAAAGTTTTGAGAAAGTGGGGAAAGGCGGATTTGAGGAAAGGCGGACTACACACTTATAATTATTGTCTTGCTCCTTTCTTTGCTATTATGACTTAGCAAAGTTTATTAAGGGTTGTATGTCCCCAGCATCTGCTGCCCTAATTGCATTGAGGTAAGTAGTGCGTTGGTCGCCCTGCTGCCCTAAATTAGCTGCACCCCAACTGTAATGCAATTGCTTGTATATTTTCTCAATCACAATATCTGCTATTAGGCGGCTATGCCTGCCATTACCATTGGGAAAACAGTGTATGCTTACCAAACGGTGCTTAAAACGTATGGTACATTCGTCTGGGCTAAAAGTATTGTTGGCATACCAGAATTTTACATCATCCAGTAATGTTCTTAGTTCTGTTGGTATTTGCCATTTGTCCACGCCAATATTCTTATTGGTTTTGCGAAATTCTCCTGCCCATGCCCACACATTGCCATACATGCGTTTATGCAATGCTTTTAAAAATTCTTCGGTAAATACTGCATCGGGTTTAAAAGAACGGCTAAGGGTCCACAAAACTGCCTGTTCAATATTCTGTTGCTCAAACTCGTCTAATTCGCCACGGGTGGCAATGGTTTCAATTAGCAACCCTTCTTTTTCGTCTTCGTCCAGTGGCGTTTGCCCATCTATATAATCTAAATCTAATCCCATAAAGTTTTAGGCATTTCTGTTTTTATAATAGTGGTTCTTTCCTGTATTGCTTTTTCAATTCGTTGTTTGGTATTCTCCTGGTCTTCCAGTTTCATGGTATTGTTTGTTCGCATTACTATTTGTGTAGCCAGTTCTTTAGCCTTGCGTTCAATCAATAATTCTAAAGAACCATCGTTTGGAACAAAGCCATAAACCAATTGCATATCCAATGCCCTTGCTGCCTCTCGTAGTGCTTTGATGGTAATAGATCCGTCTTTTTCCCTACGTTCAATATCCTGCACACTTTGTTTGGTAATAGAAAGGCGGTTGCCTAATTGCAACATGCTCATGCCAATGGCATTGCGTATGGCTTTTATCCATCCTGTAGGAGGTGGAGCTACCTTTTGCAAACTGGCGTAAGCCAGCATTTTGGTGTTCAATTGCTGTATCTGTAATGACTTTTTGCCCATGATAGTAAAGTTATGCTTTGACTAAACAAAGGCAAATGTACGGATATAATATGACAAACAAAAGAAAAATGTAAGCCTTTAGACTGACTTACTAACAATAGATGTATGGAGATAGTTTGACTATTGTATTAGAGAAAGTGGGGAAATGAGGATTTGAGGACAAGCGGACTACAATTCATTTTGCTACAATTCCGCAAAACCTCATATCCTTAAATCCTCAAATAGGAACTATTGAGGATTTTTGGCATTGGGGTTGGTGTACTGGTCGTGACCATCGTACTGGATAATATCAGCATCTTTAAACTCCTTGATGTAACGCTGTGCTGACTTGTCGGTAATGCCCAAACTTAGGGCTGTGGCTACATAGGTTTGTCGGTTGAAGTGGTAAGGCAGGTTTTCTAAAAACTGCTCTTTCTTGTGCTTTGGTTTTGGCTTGTAGGTTTCCTGGGCTATTTGAGAATACACATAACTGCTATGCTTTACCAGTATAGTAATCATATCCAACGTGTTTTGAAAGTCGGTATCGTTGCAGTAAATTGTCTGTTCTATGTTTCCATCTTCCATAATTCGGAGTGCTGAAAAAATCATCATTATACGGAAGGCAATTAAGCCCAAACGCCTTACTGAACTGATAATCTCTTCTTCTTGGATATTGACATACAGGGTTTGCATTTTCTCAAAGAATTGGTTGAACTGCAATTGCTGTGATGGGGTCAAAGAAAAGTGTACATCGGGGTTGGCTTGTAAGGTTTGGTACAAACCGAAAAACTCGTTGCCCAGCTTTTCAAAATGCACATCTAAACCGTTTTCGGTTTTAGAGGCAAACACATCTTTCCAAATCAATTTCATATTCATTACATAGAACATAAAACGGCTGAACAAACCATTTTCAGCATTTGGAATGAGGGTTGTAATTTGCTTGGGAGTACCTGAAAGTAAAGCTGATAAACAAGGTCTGTCAATTTCTACATATTCCTTGTCTGTTCTGCGATAGTATGAGATAGGTTCGTGTTGAAAAGCATTGCGAAAACCATCACTAAAGTCACCGTAATCGCTTTTAAATGCTTTGGCAAGGGTATCACCCTCTGTTTCAAAAATAAGCCCTCTTTTATCGCTATCGCCCAATATTTCTAAAAAGCCTGTTGCACTGTTATTGGCAGGAATGAACAACATTTTTTGCGGTGGTTTCTGTGGCTTTTCGGTGTTGGCATCTTTGCCCTTGTTTGCGTTGTATTCTTGCATATCCACCTCAAACTGTTGCTTCATTATCTTGGCTTGGTTTCTTAGTGCTAAGTGTATTGGTTCAACCAATTTTCGGCAATGAATTAAAATGCCTTTCCCTGCTGATGCTTTGGCAGAAATGAAAATGAACAGGTTTGTATTTACTGGATTATCGCCATACTTACCAATGAGTTTAGGAAATGCCACACTCAACGTAACCAATGAACCTAACAATAAAATATCCCTTTCCTCTTTAGTGGTGGCTACTCCTGTAATGTGTTTTAAAAACTCTGGTATTGTGTCAAACACTGCATCGGGCAAAGTAGGCATTTGTTCTTCGGGCTGTGCTT